>OFMO01000728.1_pt1 | contig 25099 bp, 29 predicted proteins | sample 1541821 | NCBI WGS metagenome assembly OFMO01 (sample SAMN04209253, study PRJEB22552) | human gut metagenome | biome: gut; material: feces | host: Homo sapiens | place: USA: Oklahoma | reverse complement strand
CCGGCATGCTTATGTTCAACGAAACGGTCATCTACACGGCCCACCTGCAAAAGACCGCCACCGAGACCTTTGAGGAAATGCGGGCCTTTTTTGAGGGCCCGAAAATGCGCCGGTATGTTTCCGAGATCCGCACCGCCCTGGGCCGCGAACAGATCATCCTGAAGAGCGGCGCAAAGATCAAGTTTCTGGCCCGTACCCGCAACGGCGGACGCGGCCAGCACGGCGACCTGCTCATCTTCGACGAGGCGCAGGAGTTGGACGAAACTGCACAGGGCAGCTTCATCCCGGCCATTTCGGCCAGCCTGAACCCTCAGACCATCTACGTTGGAACCCCGCCCGGACCGGATGCCGTGGGCACCGTGTTCCGGGCCCTGCGCAAGCGGGCACTGAACGGCGAAGCCCAACGGACCGCGTGGTTCGAGTTCAGCGTGCCGGAGATCGGCGACGTGAAGGACCCCGCCCGCTGGGCAGCGGCCAACCCGGCACTGGGGCGGCGCATCCAGTACGGCACCATTGAGGGCGAAAGCGAACAGCTGGACCCGGACACCTTTGCACGGGAGCGCCTGGGCTGGTGGAGCCCGGTAGCCACCGAACATCTGGACTACGCCCTCGACCGTAAGGCGTGGGCAGCCTGCGCCAGCGAGGACGAAAAGCCCGAGGGCAAAACCGCCTACGGCGTCAAGTTTGCCGCCGACGGCAGCGCCGTGTGCCTGTGCGGCGCGGTCATCCCGAAAGAGGGCCCCGCCCGCGTCTCTCTTATCGACCTGCGGCCCACCGGGCAGGGCCTTGCATGGCTGGCCGACTGGCTGTGCGACCGGTACGGCAAGGCCAGCTGCGTGGTCATCGACGGGCGCAACGGCGTGGACGTGCTGGTGGAGCGCATCCGGGAGGTCTGGAAGGCAAAGAACGCGGTCATCCGGCCCGGAGCACGGGACGTGATCGCCGCCGTGAGCCTGTTCACCAACGCGGTGAATGAGCAGCACCTGACCTGGTACGCACCCCAGACCGCCCTGAACGAGAGCGCTGTTACCGCCACCAAGCGCCCCCTTGCGGGCGGCTTTGGCTTTGGCGGCGAGAACAGCCTGCCGGTGGAAGCCTGCGCGCTGGCCCTGTGGGGCGCAAAGACCTGCCGCCGCGACCCCACCCGCAAGATGCGCATCGGCTGAAAGGAGCACCATGTTCGTTACCCTGAATTTTGGCCCGGTGGAGGGCCTGAGCGCGGAAGAACTGCAGCAGCTGCAGGATCTGGCCGACGCCTACAACTACCACCAGAGCCGCAACCGCCTGAAAGATAAATATTACGAGGGTCACGTCACCCTGCAGGACGTGAACCTTGGCATTGCCCTGCCGCAGGGCCTGCGCAACCTGGAAGTGGGCTGCAGCTGGGGCCAGAAGGCCGTGGATGTTCTGGCGGCCCGCTCCATGTTCGACGGCTTTGTGGGCACCGGCGGCAGTCTGGACAGCCTTGCAAAGCTGGTGGCCGACAACCGCCTTGTGGCACAGTACGCCAAGGCCTGCCGGGACGAGCTGAAATACGGCTGCACCTTTGCCACCCTGTCCGGGGACAACGCCATCGGCTGCAGCATCCGGTTCCACTCGCCTGCCACGGCAGCCGCCCTCTGGAGCGGCGAGAAGGGCCGCATCGACTGCGGCCTTGCCATCGTGGACACCGTGAAGGATGAGCGCTTCGAGGGCACATGGCGGCCTTCCGTGGTCAACTTCTACACCGATGACACGGTCATTGTGCTGAATTCCAATGGCAGCTTCTGGACGGCGCAGCGCCACGCCCACAAGATGGGCCGCCCGCTGATGGAGCCCCTGATCTGGAATGCCACCAACTCCAAGCCCTTCGGCCGCTCCCGCCTCAAAAATCCCATCCGCGCCTTGATCAACGACTACATTCGTACAGCCGTAAACGCCACCATCGCGCTGGAGTTTGCCACCACGCCCCAGAAGTACATCCTCGGCGTGACCGATGAGCAGTATGACGCCATCATTTCCAACAAGTTCAAGACCTACATGGGGGCCATCATCGCCGCCACGGCGAACCCGGAGACCGGTGAAAACCCGACCCTGGGCCAGCTGGCACAGGGCAGCCTGACGCCCCATGTGGAGAAGATGCGGATGACCGCCACCCAGTTTGCAGCGGCCACCGGCCTGACCGTGGCCGACGTGGGCGTGGTGAACGACGCCAACCCCACCAGCAGCGACGCCATTCTTGCCCAGAGCCAGACGCTGGTGCTTCTGGCCCAGCAGCTGAACACCGGCAACGGCGACGCCCTGCGCACCATTGCCTGTATGGCGCAGGCCGTAGCGCGGGACTGCCGCCTGGCCGACCTGACCGAGGATGAGACCGGCATCATGGCCCACTTCAAGAACCCCGCCATGCCCAGTGTGGCCGTGACGGCGGACGCCGCCATCAAGATCGCATCCGCCCGGCAGGAGTTCGCCAGCACGGACACATTCCTGGAGATGATCGGCTTTGACCAGGCGGACATCCGGCGCATCAAGGCGCAGGAGCAGCGGGCGCGGGGTGCACAGGTGTTGATGGAGATGGAAGATGAAACTGACACAAGCGGCATGGGATGAGTACATTTCCCGGCTTTCCCGACTGAACCAGAAGGCCGGGCAGCTCATGCGGGAGTACATGGACGGGCACCCGGAAGCCGACACCGACGCCCTCATCCGCTACGCCTACGCCCTTGTGACCAAGTACGGCGAGGGCAGCGCAGAGCTTGCCTGTCAGATGTACGACGCCCTGGCCGAGGCGCAGGGGGTCACATTGCCCGCCGCAGAGCCTGCACCCACCGCCACCTATGGCGAGGTGACCGGCATGGTCAAGGCCACGCAGGACAGCCCGCCCAGCCTGCAGCAGGGCGTTTCCCGCATGGTAAAGCAGGCCGGTGCCGACACCACCGCGCACAACGCCATCCGGGACGGTGCAGAATGGGCGTGGGTGCCCCATGGCGACGCCTGCCCGTTCTGCCGGATGCTGGCCTCCAACGGCTGGCAGCGGGCAAGCAAAAACCTGCTGAAGAAAGGCCACGCCCAGCACATCCACGCCAATTGTGACTGTGAGTTTGCGGTGCGGTTCAGCCGGGAGTTTGACGTCTTCGGCTATGACCCGGAAGAATACCTCCGGCAGTACCGTGACGCGGGAAGCGATGTGAACGCCATGCGCCGCATCGACTACGCCGCCCGGAAGGATGCTATCAACGCCCAGAAGCGGGCGGCGTATGCGGCAAGAAAAGACTTCTCTGTTTATTCGAGCTTGAACATGGAGCCAAAACCTGTTACAATGCAGTCAATCAGCAATGTCAAGGCGTTCAGCTGTGACACGCTGGATGCTGCTGGACAACAGCAGCTGAAAAATGCGCACAAACGTCTGCTTATGACCGCATCCAAGCAGCCGCTTGGAGTGGAAGTTGGCAGGGCATACGATTTGAATATGAAACCGCTCACAAAAGAGTTAACAGGAGCAGCAGAGCGCTCAACAGTGTCGGTGCCAAAACAAAATGTGCCGTATATTGTTATCCATACACACCCTGACAGTAACATTTTCTCACAACGGGATTTGAGTAACTTTGCAAATAACGTAAACCTGAAAATGCTTACAGCTGTTGGCCATGATGGGCACGTTTATGCGGTTGAAAAATCAGCTTCGTTTGACGCAAAAGCCGTAAAAACACTGGTTTCTGATCTCGGAGAATCCGTCAACGGCATTGCAGATCAATATGATCGGAAAGAGATTTCCTATCAGGAAGCCGCCGAATCGTTGAATTTTCTTGTTCGCAACTGTCTATCAGAATTGGAGGGATACGGTGTCAAGTTCTACGAATGAAAAGTTCTTTACCCCGGAACGCATAAAGAAAATGCAGCAGTATCTGATGGACCATCCTATCGACCATAAATATGACGAACTATGCGCCCAAGATATCTATGATGGGGATGACGTTCCGCCACGGCAGCTGGCTGCACGAGGTTATTATGACGTTCTGAAAGAACTTGGAAAACTCCCGGCGGGAGTTGAATGACCGTTAAACCACGATGCACACGCACCGTGGTTTTTTGTTACCCAAAAACAGAAAGGAAAGCATCATGAAAAAGATTCTTCTCGCCATCGCGTTGGCCGCATCTATCTTGCTGTGCGGCTGTTCGGAGGCCGACAAGGCCAATGCCAACATCTCCAAACAGGCTGATTACTTTGAGAGTGAGCGCAAGATCACCGTCTACAACGCCCGCACCGATAAGATCATCATGGAAGCCGAGGGCTACATGTCCATCTCCAACAACTCAAGCAACGAGCTGGTCTGCACGGTGAAAATTGGCCCGGACACCTACCGCAAAAATTATATCTACCTGAACGGCTACACCATGTATGTGGTGGAGGACATTACCGGCACCCATACCGACCCGTACCACTATAAGCTCTATTTCCACACGGACATTCTGCCCAGCGTGGAAACAAAACCGTAAAGGCACTGACCAAAACATCCTGTTTTAGCCCGTATCAAGCACGATGCAGTTTGCACCGTGCTTTTTTATGCCCATTTTGCCCGCATGAGGACGAAACGGGCACCATCGCAGCGGGCAGTGCGTACCCTGCCCACAACCGGACGCAGACGGAGAACTGCGTCACCAAACCGAGGTTTTACCCACAGAAAGGAGTTTCCACCATGAAACGTGAAGATGTGAAGAACAAGATCCCCGGCATCACCGACGAGCAGCTGAACTGGCTCATGCAGGAGAACGGCGCGGACATCAACCGTGAGAAGTCCGCCGCCACCGCCCTGCAGACCCAGCTGAACAACGTGAATGCCCAGCTCAAGACCGCACAGGACGGCCTTGCCGCCTTTGACGGCAAGAAGAAGCCGGAGGAATACGAGGCCGAGCTGGCCAAGCTGCAGGCCGACCTGAAGGCACAGGCCGATGGCTTTGCCTTCGACAACGCCCTCGACACTGCCATCCTCGGCAAGAAGGGCCGCAGCGTCAAGGCGGTTCGCGCCCTGCTGGACGTGGACAGCCTGAAAGGATCCGCCGACCGCTCTGCCGACATCGCCAAGGCGCTGGACGAAGCTGCCAAGGCGAACCCCTGGGCCTTTGGCGAGGATGCCCCGACACCCGCACCCGCGCCCGGTTATCCTGTCCTGCCCGGCGGCGGTGAACCGCGGCACCTGCCCAGCGAGAAGGACGGTGTCACCGCCGCATTCATGGACCGCAACCCCGGTTTGAAAATCTGACAGCCGTGCAGCAGCACGGAGAAAGCGAGTAATTTTTATGGCACATGCAAATCAGGAACGTTGGGCCACTCTGGTGGACGCAAAGCTGCGCAACCAGCTGGTGACCCGTGATAACCTCATCTTCAACAGCCGCTACGAGGGCGACCCCACCTCCGGCAAGGTCAAGATCCCGGTCCGTGACACCGAGGTGGCCGTCAAGGAGTACGACAAGGCCAACGGCATCGCTGCCGAGGCGGGCACCACCACCTATCTGGACCTGAACATCGACCACGACGAGGCCGTGAACGAGCTGATCGACGGCTACGACGCCGACAGCGTGCCGGATGACATTGTGGCCGACCGTCTGGACAGCGCCGCCTACTCCATGGCCCTGTCCATCGACAAGAAGTCCATCGAGGCGCTGCAGAGTGCAACCGGTGCTACCATCAGCGCCACCAAGACCGCCTGCACCGCTTCCACCGCCTACAAAGAGGCTCTGGCCGCCAAGCGCACCCTGAGCCGCAACGGCGTGCCCCAGACCGGCCGCTTTATGATCGTCAGCCCTGAGTATCTGGAGATCCTCATGCAGGATGACAAGTTCATCAAGCAGGGCGACCTGTCGCAGGAGCTGGTGCAGCAGGGCGTCGTGGGCCGCATTGCGGGCTTCAACGTGTTTGAATCCAACAACATGGACTACGAGAGCACCACCCGCGTGACCAGCAAAAAGACCACCACCGAGTTCATCTGCGGCCACCCCAACTGGTGCCACCGTGTGATGGAGTGGCAGACCCCCGTGCACCTGCAGGACCTGTCCGGCTCCGGCAAGTACATCGGCGCATCCGCCGTGCAGGGCCGCAAGGTGTATGGTCTGAAGGTCTCCAAGCCCCAGACCCTGTACATCAAGCGCACCGAAGTGTAACGGGGTGCCCGCATGACCTACGCCGAAGTTTAGATGTGGAAGCCGGGTTCCGTGCCCTCTCCAAGGACGAACAGGAGCGCTGCAGCGCCCTGCTGAGCGAGGCGGCCATCATCATTGACGCCTACAACCCGGACGCCGGAGCGGACGCCAAACAGCTCGTTTCCTGCCGGATGGTGCGCCGCCAGCTGGGCGAGAGCGACAGCGAAGGCGGCGTCAGCTTTCCCATGGGTTCCACCCAGGGCACCGCCACGGCGCTGGGCTACTCCCAGAGCTGGACCATGAGCGGCGGCTCTTCCGGCGAGCTGTATCTTTCCAAGCTGGAAAAGAAACTGCTGGGCGTGGGCAGCCGCGTGGGGGCCCGCAGCCCGCTGGAGGACTTATGTTGAAAGGCATCGACGTCACCCTGTACGAAAAGACCCAGTCCGGCACAGACGAGGCCGACGCCCCGGTCTATGCCGAAACGCCGGTCACCGTGCACAACGTGCTGGTGGGCGAACCCTCCGCCGAGGAAATCACCACCGAACTGCAGCTGACCGGCCGGCGGCTGGCCTACACGCTGGCCATCCCCAAGGGCGACGCCCACGACTGGAACGACGTGCAGGTGGAGTTTTTCGGCCAGCACTTCCGCACCTGCGGGGGCGTCGTGCAGGGCATCGAACGCATGATCCCCCTGTGCTGGAACAAGAAAGTGCAGGTGGTAAGGGATGAGTAAAGTCCGTTTCGAGTTGAACCGCGCTGGGGTGCGCGCCCTGATGCGCAGCCCCGAGATGCAGGCCGTGCTGAAAGCGCGGGCCGACACCGTGAAGGACCGCTGCGGCGACGGGTACGAGGCCTATGTGGCCCAGACCCGCGCCGTGGCCGTGGTGGAGACCGCCACCCCGCAGGCCGTTGATGACAACTCTGCCCACAACACCCTGCTCAAAGCCACATCAGCCAGCCGGAATGGCGAGACCGTACACGAGCACAAACGCCACTTGAAGGACGGCAGGGTCATCACCGTAAGGAGCTACCAGAGGAAGAAATGATCGAAGAAACCATCCGCAGCTTTCTGGCCGAGCGGCTGGACGTGCCGGTCCGGCTGAGCGTGCCAACCCCGGCCCCCGCCCGCTTTGTGGTGGTGGAAAAGACCGGCTCCGGCTATGAGGACGGCATCTATAGCGCCACCATCGCGGTGCAGTCCTACGGGCCCGCCGCCACCAGCCACGACGGCACCCTGGATGCAGCCAAGCTCAACGAGCTTGTCAAGGCCGCCATGCAGGACGCCGACGGCCTGCCGCAGCTTGTGCGCTGCGACCTTTATTCCGACTACAATTTCCCCGACACCACCCGAAAACGACCCCGCTATCAGGCCGTTTTCGGCGTGGTGCATTACTGATTGAAAGGAGCCTTTTTTATGGCAGATGCAAAGAACGTGACCGCTGCAAAGCCCAAGGTGGGCGGTGCCGTCTGGCGTGCCCCGCTGGGCACCACTTTGCCTACCGACGCCAAGACCGCGCTGGACAAGGCATTCAAGAGCCTGGGCTATATCTCCAGCGACGGCCTGACCAACTCCAACTCGCCCTCCAGCGAGAACACCACCGCCTGGGGCGGCGACACCGTGCTGACCCAGCAGACCGAGAAGCCCGACACTTTCCAGTACACCCTGCTGGAGGCCCTGAACGTGGAGGTGCTCAAGTCCGTGTATGGCGACAGCAACGTCACCGGCACGCTGGAGACCGGCATCACCGTGAAGGCCAACAGCCAGGAGCAGGCCGACTGCAGCTGGGTCATTGAGATGGTGATGAAGAACAAGGCGGTCAAGCGCATCGTCATCCCGGATGCCGCCGTCACCGCCGTGGGCGATATCACCTACGCCAAGGGCGCCGTGGGTTACAACACCACCCTGACCGCCGTGCCGGATGCCCAGGGCAACACCCATTACGAGTACATTCTGGGCGGCACTGCTGCCGCCCAGGCCGCTGCCAAGACCAAGGAGGTGCAGGCATGATCACTGCAAAGACTGAATCCGGCTTTTCCATCGAGCTGGAGGACGACGCTCTGGAGGACCAGGAACTGTTCGACGCCATTTCCGGCATGCAGGACGGCAACGTGTTCAGCATGAGCCACCTGACCGAGCGCCTGCTGGGCACCGAGGGCCGCAAGAAGCTCTATGACCACCTGCGCAACGACAAGGGCCGTGTGCCGCCCCAGGCGGTGGCGCAGGCTCTGAATGAACTGCTGACCAGCTTTTCTGCCGGAAAAAACTCTGCATCCTCGCCGAACTGATCGCATCGGACGAGGACGCGCTCATCTGCGATTTCGCGCAATATTACCATGTGCTGGACTGGCGCAGCCTGCCGCTGCGTCTGGCGGCTACCCTTGCTGCCGGCCTGCCGGAGGACAGCCGCAGCATGATGAAGGCCAGCGGCAAGACCGTGCCGCTGCACATCGAGCTGCAAGCCTACACCGCCGACCGCCTGACGCAGATCCTGTGGGGCCTGAGCAACGACACCCGGACGGTGCCCTCTGTGCTGGCAGACCTGCACGGCCTGTCCGCGGACAGCGATACCGACGTGCAGAGCTACGACAGCCCGGAAGAGTTTGAGGCCGCCCTTGCGGCCCTGAAAGGAGGTGGATGACCATGCCGGACGGCATTGAGCTGGCAAAAGCGTATGTGCAGATCGTGCCCTCGGCAGAGGGCATCCAGGGCAAGATCACCGAAGCCCTGGGCGGGGAGCCTGCGGCAGCCGGTGACGCCGCCGGACAGTCCCTCGGTGCCCAGCTGGTGGGCACCCTGAAAAACGTCATCGTGGCGGCCGGCATCGGCAAGATCATCTCGGATTCCATCAACCTGGGCGGCGCGCTGCAGCAAAGCCTTGGCGGTGTGGAAACGCTGTTCAAGGACAGCGCCGACACCGTTAAGGCCTACGCTGCCCAGGCCTACAAGACCGTGGGCCTGTCGGCCAACGACTACATGGAGCAGACCACCAGCTTTGCCGCCAGCCTGCTGTCCAGCGTGAGCCAGGACACCCAGGCGGCTGCCGATCTGGCCAACATGGCTATGGTGGACATGGCCGACAACTCCAACAAGATGGGCACCTCCATGCAGGACATCCAGAACGCCTATCAGGGGTTTGCCAAGCAGAATTACACCATGCTGGACAACCTCAAGCTGGGCTACGGCGGCACGCAGGCCGAGATGCAGCGCCTGCTGAAGGACGCCGAGAAGATCTCTGGCGTGCACTACGACCTGGGCAACCTAGCCGACATGTACAGCGCCATCCACGTCATCCAGAAGGAGATGGACATCACCGGCACCACCGCAAAGGAAGCCGCCACCACCCTGACCGGCAGCTTTGCCGCCATGAAGGCAGCGGCGGAAAACGTGATGGGCAACTGGTCCACCGGCGCAGACCTCACCGAGCCGCTGCAGGGGCTGGTGGAAACGGCCCAGACCTTTCTTGTGGATAACCTGCTGCCCATGATCGGCAATGTACTGGCAGGCATTCCGGAAATCGTTTACAGCCTTGTGCCGGAGCTCCTGCAGACCGGCACCGAGCTGCTCAGCTCCCTGGCACAGGGCTTCACCGAGGGCATCCCGGAGTTCTTCTCCACCGCTCTGCCGCAGCTGCTGGCATTTACAGACCAGCTGCGGGACAACGCGGCCAGCTTTGTGGACGCCGGCCTGAACCTCATCACCCAGCTGCTGAACGGCCTGATCGTAGGCCTGCCGGACCTGATCGCCTATGTGCCCGACATCATCATCAACATCTGCGGGGTCATCAACGATAACATGCCCAAGATCCTGGCGCAGGGCGTGTCCATCATCGTGCAGCTGATCGCCGGTCTTGTACAGACCGTGCCCAGTCTGCTGGCCAACTGGAAAAAGATCCTGGAGGCGGTGCTGTCGGTCATCTCGGCCATCAACTGGCTGAACATCGGCAAGACCATCCTCACCGGTGTGGCCAATGGCGTGAAGAGCATGGGCTCCAGCCTGCTGAACGCCTTCAAGGGCGGCTTTTCCAGTGCGCTTGCCTGGATCAAGAGCCTGCCCTCGCAGGCGGTGCAGTGGGGCAAGAACCTTATCCAGAGCTTTATCAACGGCCTCACCGGCAAAGGCGGTGCGGTTGGTGCAGGAGCCATCGCAGCCACCGCCGGTGCCACCATTGCTAAAACCGCCAGCGGGAACGACTGGTCCTCCGTCTGGGCGGACGCCAACGCCGACGTGGCCGACAGCGCCCAGTCCATGGCGGAGGTGGTCGTCCCGGCCTATACCAAGTCCGGGGACGCCGCCACCAAGGCGGCCAAAAAGACCAAGGCCGCCGCACAGGCCACCGAGGCCCTGCTGTGGTCCCTGCAGGACGCAGGCCACACCGACACCACCAATGCCCTGGGCAAGGTGACCATCCAGACCACCGAGCTCACCGAGCACCTGCGCAAGGGCAGCGAGGAGTATGACCGGCTGACCCGCACCGTGACCGAATCCGGTAAGGAAATGGTCAACGGTGTGGCCAAGAACTACAAGACCGTCACCAAGTATGTCACCGACCACGGCAAGACCACGGCCCAGACCCAGAAGACCTATGAAGAGATCGCTGCCACTGTAGCCAAGACCGTTACGTCTACAACGGATTCCGTGGTCAACGGCATTGCCACCAGCACCAAGACCATCACCGAGACCCTGACCGACAAAACCACGACCCAGAAACAGGTCATCACCGAGACCTGCAACGACATCGTGGACGGGGCGCTGGTCACGGTGGAGCGGGTCAAGACCATTGCCGCCGATGGTGTCCCGCAGATCACCGAGGAGATCAAGAAAGCCTCTGCCAACAGCTTTGACGGCCTCGTCAAGGGCTGGCAGGACGAGGCCGTCAAGGGCGTGGTGGGTACCTTCAGCACGCTGGTGACTGCTGTGAAGAAGCAGGACTGGCAGTCTGTCGGCGAATGGGTGCTGTCCACCCTGTACAACGGCCTTGCCCCGCAGGCAAAGCAGCTCATTGACGACTTCGGCAAGAACCTGATCCAGCAGGTCAACAACGCGCTGGGCAAGGGGGTCAGTGCCGTCTCCAACGGCCTGTGGGATATGGGCGGCGACCTCGCCAAGGGCCTGACCAGCGGTTTTGCAGACGTGCTCACGCAGGCGCAGGGCCTTGGTTCCACCCTCACCGGCATCTTTCAGGGACTCAAAGGTCCGCTCACTGCGGCTGCCGCTGCCATCAGCACCGGCCTGAAGGGCGGACTGATCTCCAGCTTCCCGGAGATTCTGGCCTCCATGGGCACCCTGATTGGCTCCATCGGCAGCGCCTTTGTGGGCATGCTGGAAGCCGTCGCGGCGGCACTGTTCCCCACCGGATTCGGTGCCCCGCAGGCCCTGCTCATGATCGCGGCAGGCGTGGCCCTGACCGCCGCCATTGCGGCCATCGTGGCCGGCGTCGGCGGCGCGTTCAAGCGCAAGACCACGCCCGGCATCTCCGGCGGCACTTCCGGCAGCAGCACGACCTCCACGGCATCCGGCTCCCTGTGGGATTACGAGAAGCGCGCCCCGCTGCCGCAGCGCACCCAGCGGCCCAACATCGAGGTCAACCAGTACATTTACAGCAAAGCGCAGACGGCCGCCGACCTGATGCGTGAAGCGCAGTATGAGCAGAGAAGGGCGGTGCTGCAGGGTGTTTGATGCTGTTTTTACCACTGGCACCGGCCAGAGCTTCGCTTTTGGCTATGCCGCCGGCGTGCTGTGGAGCTGCGACCCGCTGGGCGACCTGCCCGTGGAGCTGGAGACCAGCCAGGGCTACCAGCAGGTGGGTGCCACCGTGGACAGCCGGAGCATCTCCGGCGTCACCCGCACCATCACCGGGCGCATCCTGCGCAACGCCGACTACTGCAAGCGCCAGCTGCGGGACATTTTTGCTCCCGGCGTCACCGGCCGCCTGACCGTGGCCGGAAAATACTGGTGTGACGCCGAGGTGCAGCGCTGCCCGGCCATTTCGCCGGCAGTGCTGTGGCCAACCTTCAGTTTCCAGCTCTACTGCCCGAACCCCTACTGGCACAGTGTGGCCAAGACCACGGCAGCCACCATCAAGGTAACGCCCGTGTTCCGGCTGCCGGTGTGCTACACCTCGCATCAGTACGGCATCCGGGAACAGGCCAGCTACATCCGCATCCTCAACAGCGGTCTGGACACCCGGAGCTGGAAGCTCTCGCTGACCGCCCGGGGCGAGGTGGTCAACCCCGGCGTCATCAACCCGGAGACCGGCGAATATCTGCGCTTCATCACGACCCTGCAGGACGGTGACGAGCTGCAGGTCTACCGGGAAAACGGCGAGCTCCGGGTGGAGCGGGTCATCGACGGCAAAGGCTACGACGTCCTTTCGTTGCTGGACGGCAGCAGCACCCTCTGGACGGTATACCACGGGGCGCAGGCATGGCAGCGCACGGCGGATTCCGGCGACGGCTGGCTGTTTCTGTCGCTGACCATGCATGCCGCATTTACCACGATCATCACGGAGGGTTCCAATGGCTGAGATCACATCCGCCCTGACGGCATCCGGGTACAAGAGCCTCTGCGTCTATAACGACCGGCTGGAGCTGCTGGGCCGCATCGAGAGCTGGCTGTCTCTGGTCTGGCCGGAGCGCTACAACGTCTACAGCAACGTGCAGGGGGCTCAGCTGGAGCTCCACGACACCACCGCCCTGCAGGCCCTCTGCCGCCCGGACCGTTATCTCTGGCTGGTCGGCAGCGACCGGCTCATGCGCATCGTGTCGGCCCAGAAAGCCGATCACAAGCTGGTCCTCTACACCAAGGACGCCGCCTGCATCCTCGACGAGCGGGTCAGCACGGGCACCCTGAGCAGCTTTGCCGTGGAGGACACGCTGCGTGGTCTGGTGTCCGGGGCCGCCGCATGGCCCTGCCTGGAGCTGGGCGACCCGGCCGGTCTGGCCGACGCCTACGCCGGAGAGGTCAAGCCCGGCAGCCTGCTGAGCATTGCAGAGCAGGTGTGCCAGGAGCTGGACATCGGCTTCCGGGTGCGGTTCGACCAGCAGCAGAACAAGCTGCTGTTTGAGCTGTACCGGCCCAAGCTGGACCCCAACGCCCGCTATGCGCCCCAGTACGGCAACCTGACCGACCTGGCCTATACCGAGAGCATCACGGACTACAAGAACATCTGCACCGTGGTGGGGGCCGACGGCACGGTGACCGTGGGGGCCACCGACAACACCGGGACGGCCCGGCGGGAGATGCTGCTGGATGCCTCCAGCAAGAAAAAGGAGGACGGCCAGTCCCAGAGCGAGTACCTTGCCGCCCTGCGCACGCTGGGCGAGCAGGAGCTGGCGAAGCACACCCGGCTGGAGAATTTTGAGTTCACCCCCACCGGCCCCGTGACGGTGGGCAAGGTGGTGGCGGCCAGCCTGCCCGGCACCGACATCCAGGCAGCGGCCCGCATCACGTCGGTGACCCTGCAGTCTCAGAAGGGTGAAAATACGGTCAGTACCGAGATCGGCACCCCCATCCTCAGGAGGAAAAACACATGAGCATCATTACCTATCCGCTGGACGGCGTGACCTACAGTGCCGAAGATGTAGCCACCTACCTGTGCACCCGCACGTCCGGCGTCTACGCAAAGGACAGCAATTTCGCCGTCAGCATCACCGGCACCCGGCAGATCACCATTGCCCCTGGCCTTGCCTGGATCAACTACGACGACTTCAAAGGCGTGTCCGTTTGCAGCCGGGAGGACACGGTGCTGACCGTGCCCGACGCCGACAACACCCTCAACCGGGTGGATCGTGTGGTGCTGCAGTTTGATACGTCGTCCAACCTCACCGCCATCCGACTCAATACCGGCACGCCTGCCGTGGCCGCTCAGCCGCCCGACATCCTGCAGAACCACAACCAGTACGAGCTGGGCCTGTGCACGATCTCTGTCCCGGCGGGGTCGGCGGCGGTCACCTCCGCCGACATCACCGACACCCGCGCGGACGAGGACGTGTGCGGCGTCATGCGGGACGGCGTGAATGGCATCCCCACGGCCCAGCTGCAGGCGCAGGCGCTGGCTATAATGACCCAGTTGTCCACCGAGCTGCACACCAAACTCGACGCCCTGGACGCCGCCATCGCGGCGGTGGAGAGCGGGAACTTTTATACCAAGGCAGAGGCGGACGCGAAATTCGGCACGCCGTACACCCTGCCGCCCGCTACGGCGGACCAGCTGGGCGGCGTCAAGGTGGGCGACTATCTGGACGTGGACGAGGACGGCACCCTGAGCGGCAAGACCCTCAACGACAAGATCGCTGCCGCCGTGGCGGTAAAGTCGGAGCCCCGGCTGGTGTGGAACACTACGGTGACTGCCGCTGCCTCGAACCACAATATGATTCTGTCTTACGACATCCAGATTCCCGATGGCGTGGATTATGTGCATATCAAATCTAAATCGGAACGCGGCGATGGTACCGAAGTCAATATTGCGCGCGGCGGTTCGACTTATCACAGCCTTGACGCTGGAAGCGTCGCTACTTACTCCACAACTACGTTCCAGCCGAAGGGTACTCTGCACTTTCAGTTTGCAAAGTCAACAAATGCGAGTATCACTTTTTGGGTCACCGGCTACCACTACCCAACCATTGCCGAACTGCTGACCGAGACCCAGGCCGCGCAGGACGATGCCGACGCACTGAACCTTGACCAGGACTACCGCCTGACTCTTTTGGAGCTGGGCGTGACCGATGATGAAACAACTGAAACCGCATGACCAGAAAGGAAGAAATACTATGGCACTTTATAACACCTGCAAGCGTATGATCGAGCGTGGCAAGACCGCCGGTATGGCAAAAAAGCTGGATATCTTCTATGCCGCCAACAAGCTGACTGATGAGCAATATGCCGAGCTGACCGAGCTGCTGACTGAAAAGACCAGCGCCTGACCGGGCCGGAAAAGGACGCACCAAGGAGGTGTTGCTTTATGATCGAGTTCCCCATCACGCTGACATCCGGCGGCAGCGTATGCCTGCCCGGACACGCCTCGGCGCTGGCGCAGGCGTACTATGACGCTCTGGATGCGGAAGACAAGGCGAACGCTGAGGAGAATATAAAAATCGGGGTCTGACCCCGTGAAAGGACGTGATACATATGGCGATCAAACAGTACAGCCTGAAGAAGGACGGTGCCAAGCAGCTGGCCCCGGGCTTTAAAGTGCGCGAGTTCCGATGCCGCGACGGCAGCGACGTCGTGATGATCGACGAGAGCCTTGTGGTGCTTTTGCAGTGCATCCGGGAGCATTTTGGCAAGCCCATCACGATCACCAGCGGGTACCGCACGGCGGCCCACAATGCGGCCGTGGGTGGAGCCAAGAGCAGCCAGCACCTGCTGGGCCGGGCGGCGGACATCCAGGTGGCGGGCGTGTCCGTCGAGGACGTGGCCGCCTACGCCGAGAGCCTGCTGCCCGGCTGGGGCGGCGTTGGCCGCTACCCCGTCAAGGCAGGCCGCGCCAAGGGCTGGGTGCATGTGGACACCCGGCCCAACAAAAGCCGCTGGACGCAGTAAACGCAGTAAGAGGGAGTGAACTATATGGCCAGCTATCTGATCTCCGACGCACCCTACGCGGCGTGGCTCTCTGACGTACTTGCTACACTGGAGGAACACAAGGTCACCAAGATCGCAGTCGCCGCTCCCCTGCCCACCGGAGAGGTGTTCACCGGGTACTTCAGCATGAGTACGATGGATAAGGCCCTGGCGGCCACGAATATCCAAGCGGACGCTACCCTGGACGCCATCTGTGCCAACGGACAGCGCATCCAGCAGGCGTGGGAGGACAACGCCGAGGACGAAAGGGGGTGATACCAATGGAAAGCATCCTGTCCGCCCTGATCGCCGGTGCCGTGACCCTGATCGGGGTGCTGATCGCCAACAGCCGCAGTCAGGCCGTGACCGACACCAAGCTGGAAGAGCTGACCCGCGAGGTGCGGGAGCACAACAATTTTGCCCGCCGCGTCCCCATTTTGGAAGAGCAGATGAAGGTGGCCAACCACCGTATCGCAGATTTAGAAGCTAACGAACACGAAAGAGAAAGGAACTAACTATGAATAACCTGAACAACAAGATCTCCGCCGGTACCATCGCCCGCACCGCCTGCCTGCTGCTGGCCCTGACTAACCAGATCCTCAGCGCCTGCGGCAAGCCCGTGCTGCCCATCGAGAGCGCCACCGTGGAGCAGCTGGTCACCGCTGGCATCACCACGGTGGCCGCGCTGATTGCCTGGTGGAAGAACAACAGCTTCACCACCGCCGCACTGGAGGCCGACAAGACCTATGACCGGCTGAAGAGCCAGATCGGCAAGTAAGCAAGCCGCACTACTTAGCCGCCCCGGCGGCAGGCCGCAAGGCCGCATAGCATGACAACAGCCCCGTGGTTCCGGTGATTCCGGTTCCACGGGGCTGTTTTTGCATTTATTGGTCGATCAGAATGCGGAGTTCCTGCACCACGTCCTGCAGCGCACGACAAATACGCTCCACTTCCGAGATATCCATAACACCCGCGGCCTGTATGCGCTTGATGTCCTGCTGCGCCTTGGCAAGTGCTGCACAGATTTGTGTGCGTTTTTCCTCGGAAATGTTCATGATAATCACCATTTTATTTTAAAAGCGGGTTACCAAATGGGTTATTAAAGCAAAAAGCACGTTGATTTTTTGTGAATCAACGTGCTTTTCTTCATGCCGCCGACGGGGGTCGAACCCGTACTCTGTCTCCAGAAAGGGATTTTAAGTCCCTCGTGTCTGCCAATTTCACCACAGCGGCACACCGATACCCGGCTTACAAAGCCCTGCTGCCCCATATTGCTGTAGGGAGCCGGGAATAACAGGTGTGAGGTAAAATTATGTCAATCGGACCGAACGCAAATCGACCGAATGAACACAAATCAGCATGGTCTATAGTACAATAGTTTGCCCGGTTTGTCAAGAAAAGGCGTTACACTTTTCCGCCGTGCAGCTCTGCGTACATTCTGGCGCGGCACTCGGCCACGGCAGGGGTCATGTTGACGTAATGCTTGTGCGGGCACTCCAGACGCAGCTCGCTCTCCCAGGTCTCCTCGGTGAGCTGTTTTGCGATGTAGGCCTTCTTCTCGGCAATGGAGGGCAACTCCATGGCCAGCTGGCCGCCCAGGATGTGCGGCACCAGCAGCTGGCGGACCGCGGTGGGGGTAAAGGTGATGGTGCGCTCGATGGCGTCGGAGTCCAGGTTGACCATCGTGATGGGCTTGCCGGCCTCGATCACCTCGCCGTCCAGGGCGATCAGGTCACACTGGGCCTGTCCGTTTTCATCGTAGAGACGCCAGGGCATCTTCTTGCCGGGGATGATGGCCTTGCTGGCCGAATCCGAGCACTTCATCTTGGGGGTATAGCTGCCGTCCGGCTGCTTAACAGCCACCAGCTTGTACACGCCACCGAACACGGGGTCGGAAGCAGAGGTGATCAGGTTTTCGCCCACGCCGTAGGAATCAAAATGGGCATGCTCATACAGCTCCATGTTGGCGATCTTCTTTTCGTCCAGACCGTTGGAGGCCACCAGCTTGATGTAGGGCTTGCCGGCAGCGTCCAGGGCCTTCCGCAGCCGCTTGGAGCCGCGGGCCAGGTCGCCGGAGTCGATGCGGGCGCTCTTGACGCGGCGGTTGGGGTCATTGGGGTACTTCTCGATCAGGTAGTCGTCCAGCTTGATCAGGTTGGGCAGACCGCTCTCCATGATGTTGTAGGTATCCAGCAGCAGGCTGACCGAGTCCGGGTAGGTGTCGGCAAATGCCTTGAAGGCGTCGAATTCCGTCGGGAAGAACTCGATGAAGCTGTGTGCCACGGTGCCCACGGCCTTGACGTCCGAGCCGAACTTCATCTCAGCCAGACAGTTGGCCGTACCCACGCAGCCGCCCAGGACCGCCGCATAGGCACCATCGTTGCCGGCGCTCTCGCCCTGTGCACGGCGGGTGCCGAACTCCATGACGCTGCGAGGGGTGTGGGTGTTCAGGCCCGTGACCCGGGTAGCCTTGGTGGCAATGAGGCTGTGGAAGTTCATCGTCTGCAGCAAGTAGGTCTCAATGAGGATGGCGCCCACCAGATCGCACTCAATGCGCACCATCTGCACATGGGGATAGCACACAGTGCCCTCCGGCAGGGCATACATGTCGCCCTTCCAGCGGTAGGTGCGCAGATACTCGCAGAATTCCTCGCTCATACCCTTGGTGCGCAGCCACCAGATGTCCTGTGCGTTGAAATGGTAATTCAGCAGAAAGCGGGTCAGCTTGCGCTGACCGGCGCTGATGGAATAGCCCTGATTGTCCGGGTTCTTGCGGAAGAACATGTCAAACACCAGCGTGGTGTCCTTGAATCCGTGCAGGAACAGGCAGTTTGCCATCGTAAATTCATAAAAATCCACGACCATTGCGGGGTTGTCGTAGTCCTCATCCGGAATATAAGGCACAACCTTGATTTCGTCCATGAATGTTTCCTCTCTTCTTCTCAACGGCACAGCCCGCGGGCCGCTGCCGTTTCCCAGTTCCCGGCCGGAGTACAGAACCCCGGCGGAAAGCCCTCGCCCTGTCTTGACAGAGTGTTTCTAACATGATAACACCAATCGCAGGCCTGCGCAAGGGTTTTGCGATATTTTCTGGGATTGCGATCGAACTGAAGAACACCCTCTCAGTCATCGCTTACGCGATGCCAGCTCTCCCGAAGGGCGAGCTTTTATCGAGAAGGGAAACTTTCCGATTCAACGAAAAAGCTCCCCCTTTCGGGGGAGCTGGATGCGAGTGAAATGAGCAGACTGAGAGGGTTTTGTTCTTTAGCCGTTGATGATGTTGGGGGTGGCGTTCTTCAGCACGACGTCATGGCTGCCGCCCTCCACAATGGAGGTGGAGGACACAACGGTCAGCTTGGCCTTCTGCTGCAGCTCGGGGATGGACAGAGCGCCGCAGTTGCACATGGTGCTCTTGACCTTGTACAGGGTGGTCTGCACGCCGTCGGCCAGCGGGCCGGCGTACGGGACGTAGCTGTCCACGCCTTCCTCAAAGCTCAACTTGGTGGAGCCGCCCAGATCGTAGCGCTGCCAGTTGCGGGCACGGTTGGAGCCCTCGCCCCAGTACTCCTTCATATACTGGCCATTGATGCGCACCTTGTTCGTGGGGCTCTCGTCGAAGCGGGCGAAGTAGCGGCCCAGCATGACGAAGTCGGCACCCATGGCCAGTGCCAGGGTGATGTGGTAGTCGTGGACGATGCCGCCGTCGGAGCAGATGGGCACATAGATGCCGGTCTCCTTGAAGTACTCGTCACGAGCCTTGGCCACCTCGATGACAGCCGTTGCCTGGCCGCGGCCGATGCCCTTGGTCTCGCGGGTGATGCAGATGGAACCGCCGCCGATGCCGATCTTCACGAAGTCGGCACCCTGCTCGGCCAGGAAGCGGAAGCCCTCGGCATCCACCACGTTGCCGGCACCGACCTTCACCTTGTCGCCGTAGTGCTCCCGGATCCAGTGGATGGTGCGGGCCTGCCACTCGGAGTAGCCCTCGGAAGAGTCGATGCACAGCACATCCACACCGGCCTCCACCAGAGCGGGCACGCGCTCAGCGTAGTCGCGGGTGTTGATACCGGCACCCACCACATAGCTCTTGTTGGCGTCCAGCAGCTCGTTGGCGTTCTTCTTGTGGGAGTCGTAGTCCTTGCGGAACACCATATACTTCAGGTTGCCCTCAGCGTCCACCAGCGGCAGAGTGTTGATCTTGTTGTCCCAGATGATGTTGTTGCAGTCATGCAGGGAGGTGTTCTCCGGGGCAGTGACCAGCTTTTCCAGCGGGGTCATGAAGGTGGTAACGGGAGCGTCATCCGGGGTGTGGTTGACGCGGTAGTCGCGGGAGGCCACGATGCCCAGCAGCTTGCCGTTGGGGGTGCCGTCAGCGGTGACCGCGATGGTGGAGTGGCCAGTGCGGGCCTTGAGCTCCAGCACATCGTGCAGGGTAGCGGTGGGGGCCAGATTGGAGTCGGACACGACATAGCCGGCCTTGTAGCTCTTGACGCGGCGCACCATGGCAGCCTCGTTCTCGATGCTCTGGGAGCCATAGATGAAGGAGACGCCGCCCTGACGAGCCAGTGCAATGGCCAGCTTATCACCGGAGACCGACTGCATGATGGCGCTGATCATGGGGATGTTCATTTCCAACGGGCACTCTTCCTGACCCTTGCGGTACTTGACCAGCGGGGTCTTGAGGCTGACAGCAGTGGGAACATTTTCCGCAGAGGAATAGCCGGGCACCAGCAGATACTCGCCAAAGGTGCGGGAGGGTTCTTCATAGAAATAAGCCATAGTCAAACTCCTTTTCTCTTATCGCAGCATGAAGCATTCTACAACAAAATCATTCATGTTTGAGCCATCTAAATTGATTGTATATACTTTACCACACTCGGCCTCAGAATACAAACCCCTGCCGCGCCAAACTTTGAAACTGTCCTTTTGAGAAAAACAGGCAAAATGCCCACCAAAACCGCGCAAGGTCATACTTTTTGACGATTCCGGCGGTTTTCGGCATGCAAAAAAGCTCGTCCGGGTCACGGACGAGCTTTTTTGCACACGAAGCGGGACATCGCCTGTGCGGCACACGGAGCACAGACTGTGAAGGAGTTCCAGTCGGAGGAGGAGGCCCGGTGCCCGATATCCCAAAAACAAGAAGAAAAAGATTTCACACACAGCCAGGGGATCTCGGCCCTTGCTGTAACCATATTGTAACTCTTTTGATACTATTTTGCAATAGGGTTTTGTCATTTTTCTGTAACTTATTTTGTGAACTTTTTATGACCCGATCTTCAGATAGCACTCAAAGCTGGTGCGGCCGTCGTGGCGGCCCTGCACATACCACCCCTCTTCCGAGGGTGCATACAGCAGTTCCACCGTGTCCCCCATGGGGATCTCCCAGTGGTAGTTCACGGCGGCAAAAGTCACCGGGCCCGCCTGCAGCACCTCCGGCGGCAGGGCGTCGCAGGCAAGGTCCAGATAATAGGCGTTGTTGATGTGGCCGTTCAGGTCGCACAGCGAGTAGCTGGCCCTGCACTCCCCTGCCGACGTCAGCTCTTTGCACCGGTGGGTGTGCAGGGACAGCTCCCCTTCCACCGTCTCATTCCAGAAATTTTCCACGGTCCAGTTCGGTTCCCGCATGATGTGGCCGCTGGTCCGATCCACCAGGATCCAGCGGCAGTCCACCGTGGCCACCAGCTTCCCGGCGGCATCCGTGACCGTAGTGATGCGTTTGATGGCACCCCGGCGGCTGCGCTCGGCGCGGGTGGTCAGGGTGAGCGCCTCGGTGCGGCGGGGCACCCGTGCAAACTGCAGCGCCTGCTTGCCCACCAGGAACGCCACGTTGTGGTCCTGGAAAAACTTGTCATCCATGCCAAAGGCACGGGCGTGGTCGGCAGATACCTGCTCCACATAGCGCAGCAGGGCGCTGGGCTTGAGCAGGCTGCGGAAGTCCGCATCCGCATTGAGCACCGTTGCGGTCTCGGTGTAAAAATTGGGCTCCATAATGTTCCTTTCCCATCCAAAATGATTTCAAAAAGGCCCCGCTCTCTCCATCGTCTGCGGTAGCAGCAGATCCGAGAGGGCGGGGCCGTCTGTTTAATACTGGTTGCGGCTCTTTTTGCGCAGTTTGCGCCAGATGTTGAAGCAGGCCAGCGCCACCATGGCGGCCAGCAGCGACAGGAACAGCAGGCTGCTGCCGCCCTCGTCGTAGCTCTTCATCTCGCTCCACTTCACGTCCAGCTCGCTGTTCACGTCATCGCTCAGAGCGGTGAACACCCGTTCCTTCGCGGCAAGTTCTTCCGGCGGATAAGCGATCTCGCTGTCGCGCAGGTCCTCGTCCAGCACCTCCCGCACTGACTCCATAGGAGTGGTGTAGCCGATGTACTCGGCGTTTGCCTTGCCGATGTCCGTCTCACACATGAAGTTGATGAACATTTCGGCGGCTTCCTGGTGCTCACTCGTGGCGGGGATGGCCATGCAGTCCACCGACAGCACACTGCCCTCCTCCGGGAACACCCAGGCAAGGTCGGGGTTATCGTCGATCATGGTGATGGCGTCGCCGGAGTAGTACACGCCGACGGCTGCCTCACCGCCGATCATCTTATCAAAGATCTCATCCATGACGTAGGCCTGCACCAGCGGCTTCTGAGCCTTGAGCTCTTTCACCACCTCGTCCACTTCTTCCGTGGACTGGGGGTTGATGTCATGGCCGCTCTTGAAGGCCGCAATGGCGTAGGCGTCGCGGCTGTTGTTGAACATCAGGATGTTGCCGGCATACTGTTCATCCCACAGGTCCGCCCAGCTGGTGGGTGCCTTGTCCACCATCGTGGTGTTGTAGATGATGCCGGTGGTGCACAGCATGTAGGGCACCGTATAGGCGTTCTGGGGGTCGTAATCCGGGTTGCGGTATTCCGCGTCGATCTTCTGGAAGTTGGGGATGTTGTCGTAGTTGAGGGGCTTGAGCATCCCTTCTGCGATCATCTTGGCCACCATGTAATCCGACGGGATCACCACATCGTAGTCCGCCGCACCGGATTTCAGCTTGGCGTACATGGACTCGTTGGAATCGAAGGTGGTGTAGTTCACCTTGATGCCGGTCAGGTCCTCAAAGGCGGACACCACATCCAGGCTGTCGTCCGAGCCGTTTGAGATGTACTCGCCCCAGTTGTAGACGTTCAGGGTGATGTTCTGGCCCTTGAAGCGGGTCCAGTCGTAATCGCCGGACACCGAAACGTCCTCATTCACCTCAATGGTGTCTGCCGCAAAGGCCGGCAGCGTGTAGCACACCGCCAGCGCCAGCGTGAGCAGCAGAACGGCAAAACGTTTCATCACACGCCCTCCCCTCTCAGCGCCTTCTGGTCGCGGCGGTAGCTGCGGCTCTCCATTGCATTGGAAATCAGAATGATGCACAGAATGACCACGAACATGATGGTGGACAGCGCATAGATCTCCGGGCTGACCTTTTTACGGGTCATGGAGTAGATGGCGATGGGCAGCGTTTCCACGGTGCCGCAGTTGAAGTAGGAGATCATGAAATCGTCGATGGAGTAGGTCAGGCAGATCAGGAAGGCCGACAGGATGGCCGGGCTGATTTCCGGCAGGATGACCTTGAAGAAGGCCTGCTTGGGGTTGCAGCCCAGATCCAGAGCCGCCTCATACAGCTTGATGTCCAGCTGCTTGAGCTTGGGGCTCACGTTGAAGATGACATACGGCACATTGAAGGCAATGTGGGCGATGAGCAGCGTCGGGAAGCCCATGATGGTGTCCGGCAGCCAGGAGACGCTCTCGGCAAAGCGCTGGTAAGCCACGAACAGCAGCATGAGCGAAATGCCGGTGATGATCTCCGGGTTGACCACCGGGATGTAGGTGATGTTGGTCACCAGCAGGCGGCTGCGGCGGCTCATGGACGCGATGCCCAGGCTGGCCGCCGTGCCCAGCACTGTGGCGATGACGGCGGACAGCAGGGCCACCTCAATGGACACCCACAGTGCATGCAGGATGGACGAATTGTGGAACAGGCTGCTGTACCACTTTAAGGTAAAGCCGGTGAACAGCGAATAGCCCTTGCTCTGGTTGAAGCTGAACACGATCATGTAGGCAATGGGCAGATACATGAAGCAGAAGAACAGGATGATGTAGACCCGCTGCATCAGGCGCAGATGTTTTGTTTTCATCAGGATACGCCCTCCATTTCATCCTCGTCAAAGCTGGATGTAAAGCTCATGCACAGCAGTACGATGATCATCAGCACCAAGCTCATGGCCGAGCCGACGTTCAGGTTGTAGCTGTTGCCCAAAAACTGCATCTCGATCAGGTCACCGATCAGCAGATTAGAGCCGCCGCCCAGCATACGGCTGATGACAAAGGTGGAAACTGCCGGCACGAACACCATGGTGATGCCGGTGCTGATGCCCGGCACGCTCATGGGGATGAGCACCCGCACAAGGGTCTTGGTGGTGTTGGCGCCAAGATCCTGCGCAGCCTCCACAAGGCTCTGGTCGATCTTGGTCATGCTGGTATACAGCGGCAGGATCATGTAGGGCACATAGTTATACACCATGCCCAGCACCACCGCGCCGGAGGTGTTGAGCATGGTATAGGGGCCAAGGCCGATAAAGCCCAGCAGGGTGTTCACCGGGCCGTTCACGCTGAGCAGACCCATCCATGCGTAGGTACGCAGCAAAAAGTTCATCCACATGGGCAGCATGACCAGCATAAGCATGATGTGCTGCTTGTTCACCCGCAACCGGGACAGAAAATAGCCCACCGGGAAGGCGATGACCAGACAGATAACGGTAGCAATAAGCGCCAGCAGCAGACTGCGGGCAAACACCGAGCCGTAGCCGCTGATGGAGGTAAGGTTATTCAGGGTAAAGTTGCCCTCGGCATCGGTCATGGCGTAGTACACCACAATGAACAAGGGCACAACGGTAAACAGCACCATCCATACAAAGTACGGATAGGCCAGCTTTTTATCATAGATCTTCATGGCACATCACCCCTCGCTCCGCGCCATGATATGGATCTCGTTGGGGCCGATGCGCATACCAATGGTCTCACCAGGGGTGCAGGCGCGGGTGGAGTGGATCAGCCACTCGCGGCCTTCGCACTCCACGTGCATCTCAAAGTGCACACCCTTGAAGATAACATCATTCACCACGCCCACAAGCTGGCCCTCCACGGGGGATACCACCTCGATATCCTCCGGGCGCACCACCACCTGCACGCTCTGCTCCCGGGCGAAGCCGCGATCCACGCAGGGGAAATCCACGCCGGAGAAGGACACCAGAAAGTCCTTGTGCATCACGCCGTCCACGATGTTGGAATCGCCGATAAAGTCTGCCACAAAGGCGTTTTTCGGCTCGTTGTAGATATCCTCCGGGGTGCCGATCTGCTGCACCTTGCCGCCGTTCATGACCACGACGGTATCGGACATGG
>OFMO01000723.1_pt1 | contig 25172 bp, 20 predicted proteins | sample 1541821 | NCBI WGS metagenome assembly OFMO01 (sample SAMN04209253, study PRJEB22552) | human gut metagenome | biome: gut; material: feces | host: Homo sapiens | place: USA: Oklahoma | reverse complement strand
CAGCCCTGATCCGCAAGGGTATCAAGACGCTGGACGAGGTGCCCGCCCGTCTGCGCAGCACCGTGGAAGCCCTGCTGGCGGAGGTGGAAGCCGATGCTTGAAGCCTGGTCCCGCACGCGGGACGGCACCCGGAAGCTGAGCGCAAACTTCACCGTGGCCGAGTTTGCCTGCAAAGATGGCTCGGACCCTGTGTTCGTAGACAGCAGCCTTGCCGCCCTGCTGCAGAAGATCCGCGACCACTTCGGCCGCCCCGTAGTCATCACCAGCGGCTACCGCACCGCCGCTCACAACAGATCCGTGGGCGGGGCCGCCTACAGCCAGCATCTGTATGGGCGCGCTGCCGACATCCGGGTGCAGGGCATCCCGGTGGAGCAGCTGGCCGCCTATGCAGAGACCTGCCTGCCCGGCACCGGCGGCATCGGCCGGTACCCGCCCCGGGCCGGACGGGCTGTGGGCTGGGTCCATGTGGACACCCGCCCCGCCAAAAGCCGCTGGACAGGTTAAGAAGGAGGTGAACCCAATGGAAAGCATCCTGTCCGCCCTGATCGCCGGTGCCGTGACCCTGATCGGGGTGCTGATCGCCAACAGCCGCAGTCAGGCCGTGACCGACACCAAACTGGAAGAACTGACCCGCGAGGTGCGCGAGCACAACAATTTCGCCCGCCGCGTGCCCATTCTGGAAGAGCAGATGAAGGTGGCCAACCACCGCATCGCCGACCTTGAGAACCATGAACGAATGAAAGAGAGGAACTGATTTATGGAACTGAGCAACAAGATCTCCGCCGCTACCCTGGCCCGCACCGCTGTGCTCCTGCTGGCCCTGACCAACCAGGTGCTGAGCGCAATGGGCAAGCCCGTGCTGCCCATCGAGAGCACCACCGTGGAGCAGCTGGTCACCGCCGGCATCACCACCGTGGCCGCCCTCATCAGCTGGTGGAAGAACAACAGCTTCACCGCTGCCGCCGTGGCCGCCGACAGCTACCTGGCCCGGCTGAAGCAGAAGCAGTGATCGCCGACTGCCCTATATAAGGTAGAGGGCAAGGCCCCCGGAGACGCAGGTTTCCGGGGGCTTTTTTCGTCTGCAGCAGGGCGGCAGGAGAAATTCCAGCCGGTTCTTTGCCAGAAATTCCGTCCCTCAAAAAGTGGTTTTCCGCAACAATCCGCACACTCTGCACCAGTACCGCAACTGCATCATTTCACGTCCGCAACAGTTTCTCTTTTTTCTGCAACAAATTCTTGTGATTTGTGCAAAATATCCAATTCAGACTTTGGAATATTTTCACAAATCATGCGTTTCTACGCATTTTTTCTTGACAACCCGCACCGGAAAATGGTATAAAGGAAGCAGGATAGTAAGCCTTGAAATATGTCCATTATATGGGACAGTGGTAATGCGTAAAAGACTTGACACCATTTGAAAGGAGCCATCAATCATGACGAACAAAAAGCTGAAACTCGCTGCCATGTCCGTAGCCCTGACCGCCTGTGTCGCTGCACAGCCCATGGCTGCCCATGCTGTGGAAGGCCCCGACTCTGTCGAGGATAACGCTGCCCCGCAGGCCGAGCCCGCTCCTGTGGAAGGTAAGACCGCAGAAGGCGAGGTCGAGGGCGAAGAGGAAAAGCAGGAAGAGTTTGTTCCCCCGGAGAACGATGAGGCCAAGAAAGATGATCAGGCTCCCGCGTTCGGCCCCGGCACCAAAACCGATGATATCATCATCGACTACAAGCCCGCTGAGAAGCCGGAAGAGCCCGGCAAATCCGGTGAGGACGGCGAAGCCGACGGCTCTGAGGGCTCCGGCGAGACGGACGAGACTGAGAACCCCGACGGCACCTATGTGAAGGGTGACGTGATCGACAACAGCAAGAAGGACGAAGCCACCGGCAAGGACGGCAAGATCGGCGAGGCCACCAAGGAAGAGACCCCCGACAGCTCTTCCAGCACCACCGTCGTGGACCCCGACGCCGAGGTGAAGAAGGGCGACCCCGTGGTGGGCAAGGACGAGGACGGCAACACCACCATCACCACCCCCACCGAGACCACCGGCACCGAGACTACGACCACCACCGGCACCGGCAAGGCCGATTCCTCCACCACCATCACCGACACCAAGAAGGGCGAAGAGATCAACCTCGACGACGAGCTTGGCAAGGACGTGCGCCCGGACTGGAGCACCGATGAGAAAGCCAAGCTGGGTGATTACACCGTGAAAGAGGTCGAGCCCTCCGAGGACGGCAACTCCAAGACCCTGACCCTGAAAAAGACCAGCGAGCCCGAAACGAAGAAAATGTCCGCTGAGGATGTTGCCAAGCTGCTGGATGTCCCCGAGGGCGGCGTGGAGAAGAAGGAAGAGCTGGACGAAGAGGGCAACCCCAAGACCACCTACACCCTGAAAAAGGAAGAGACCTCCACCGACGAGAACGGCAACACCGTCACCCGCGTCACCTACTACGAGATCACCGGCAACTCGGTCAAGACCACCACTGAGACCACGTTGGTGCTCAAGGTAGAAAAGGGCACCGTTGATGTTAATAATGAGGATCTGACCACCGAGATCGAACTGCCAAGCATCACTGCCAAGAACACCGACGAGACCAAGACGGATGTCATCGAGATTTCTTCGGAGAAGCTGGGCGAAATGCTCCAGGACGAGTACTATAACAACGTTACCGGCGAGTATGTCTATACGGAAAACGTGGACGGCAAGGAATATACCTATAAAGTCAAGAAAACGGAAGACTCCAAGCCGCTCACCAACGCGCAGTTGGCCGACCGTCTGGGCGAGGGCTTCACCGGCGATGACAACGGCGTTTACTACAAGGGCGAAAAGCTGACCTTTGATCAGAAGGAAGCCGTGCGCAAGACTTTGAGTTACACCGTGGAGGTCACCGAGGTCACCAAGACCCCCGGCCAGGTCGAAGGCGGTCAGGAAAGCATCAAGAGTGCCGAGGAAACTGCCAAGCTGGAAGCCATCAAGGCCGCTCTGACGGATGCCGCCAAGAAAACCGGCATCGATGTGGACAGCGAGAATTTCAAGAACCAGCTGAATACGATCGATCCCACCGGCAAAGGCCAGCTCAATCTCAGTTATACCGATGCAGACGGCAATGTTCATACTGTCACCCTCCGCTATGACGGTGCAACGGTTTCTGCGCCTCAGCCGGGCAGCTCTGATCCGATCAAGGACACCGAGACCCGCAAGGATGTCACGGACAACGTCATCACCGGCACCGCTTATGTGAACGGCTCGAATACATGGACCGAAAGCGGTTCCCTCAACGGCACCTACGTCAAGCCCGACAGCGGTGAACTTCCCTCTCTCGATGGTTGGACAGTCGACAGCAAAGACCCGGAGAAGGGCACCACGATCTACAAAAAGGAAGACACCGTGACCTTGTCCGACGGCACCAGCACCAAGATCACCCGTACCTGCACGATCACGGAATCGTCCGCTCCCCTCACCGATACGGAGAAGGAAGAGATCGCCTGGAATGAGCTGCAGAACAAGACCGGCAAGGACAAAGCTACCCTGATTCAGGAAGGTTACAGCATTGATATCGGCAGTATGGACTTCTCCGGCATCAAGCGCGTGGAATGGACGATCGACGAACTTTCTGAATCCACAAAGACGGACGCCAAGGATCTTAACGACAAGCTGGTGATCCCCGGCGGCAAGAACTGGTCGATCGACGAAAAGGCCGGCACCATTACGGTGGACGGAAAGACCTACGACAAGGTGACCAAAACCAATGACGGCTACACCTGCACGGTCGAGGACAAAAACGGCGTAAAGACCACCTACACCTTCACCAAACAGGCCGGTGCTCCGCTGACCCCTGAAGAGATCCAGACCGCGCTGGCAGTCCAATACAGTGTTTCCGCTGACAGCATCCGACTGAACGCCGACGGCAAGACCGCGACCTTCACGAAGGGTGACGAAACCATCACCGTGGATTACAGCACCCTGAGCGAGACCCTCACCGTCCGGAAGGATGTGCACACCTCCTCCAGTGTCACCGACATCATCAAGGACAATAAGGATCTTGAGAAGGCATACGACGAGCTGTGGAAGCAGATTCAGGAGATCCAGAGCAAACTTCTGCCCGGCGAGGAACTCTGGATCGGCAATCTGGAGGTTACGGACAAGACCGAGAAGACGGACATCATCAAGTATTTCACCACGGCCATCTCGCCCGAAAATATGAGCAAGGATGAGCTGATCAAGGCTCTGCAGGAGCAGGAACGGATCGCCAAGAACTCCACCTATGTTGCCAACAAGGGTTCTGATTACGAAGAGACCAAGAAGAACTACTACTCCGGTGAAAAGACGGATGAATTCAAATACTTCAGCAAGGCACCGGATGGTTCCAAAATTGAGGTCTATTGGAAATCGACTTGGTGGGGCGGCTATTATTACTATACAGACGCTAACGGCCAGGAAGTTCGTGTTCATAGTAACACTGTGCACTACGAAGAGCAGCGCGACGACATCGGCCACCTCGATCTTGCTTCCGGCTCCAAGCTGGATCTGCTGCCGGACAAGGACGATAAGGTCGATCAGACCGACTGTGTGCTGGTGAGCAAGAATCTGAAGCTGGAGTGGAACTACGATGCCGGAAACCTGGTCAACGGTAAGGGCAACCAGCCGGTCGGCCTGGACAGCAAGATCAGCTGGGATGATGAAGGCGGCAAGGGCGACGGCCACTACGAGTATGACCGCGGCAATTCCAACAACTGCCCCGACAAGAGCGCCTACTACAAGCTGACCGGCACCGTTGCCTACGACCCCATCAAGGAGAACGGCAGCATCAAGCTGTATCAGGGTGGCTATGACGGTTGGTACTGGGTCAGTGCGGAAGATCAGGCCATCAATGCCTACCTGGAGGCAACTGGCAGCAACAAGACGGCCGCCAACCTCTCGAAAAAAGAGCGTGATGCCATCGTCGGCACCTACGTTGTGAAGATTGGAACCACCGACACCAACAGCACCGGTAAGAGCGGCTATCAGGTCTATCTCAAGACCTCTGAGCTGACCGCCTACGGCTATATGTCCCGCGACGCCAACACCTGCATCAACAGCACCTACAAGCGGCAGACCAATTCCTGGGATTATGTCGGCGGCTACGACCTGATGATCTCCAAGCTGACCCAGGTGAGCGAGGGCAAGGTCGTCGGCCAGACGGAATCCACCATCAAGACCATCACCGCCCCGCTGAGCATCCGCAGCTCTCAGGACTTCGCCAACCGCCTTCTGGAGCTGAACAAGCAGACCACCACACATAAAACCAGTGAGAGTGCTACGGCTTACGGCGAAAATACTTCCGGCGGCTTCAACGGTGCCTATACGCAGGATAAGAGCGAAACGGTTACCGGATCCGGTACCGGCAAAGGCCACTACACCACCTTTACCGAGGTGCTGAAGAAGTTGTTCACCGGCTCCGGCAGCAAGGAGCACGATGAGGGCAAAGTTTCCTACACCCACCGCACCACCGACTATGTGGACACCGAAGCCGTGGCCAAGACCGCCACGACCACGACGGATGCCCATGTGGACTACAACTATACCTCCATCGAGACCCGCACGGTCACCGTGAACGGCGAAGAGACGGTCATCGTCCCGCCCGTCACCCCGCCGGACGGCCCTGTGGAGGATGAGAACCCGGACGAAGTCGTGACCCCGGAGACCCCCGAGCTGCCGCCCGTGCAGGACGCCACCCCGGATGATGCTGCTCCGGAAACTCCGGTCCTGCCGTCTGACGCGGTCCTGCCCGCTGTGCAGGATGCACTGCCGCAGACCGGCGTGAACTGGATGGCCGCTCTGGGCATGGCATTCAGCGGCATGCTGCTGACCATCGCAGGCGCATTCGCCAGCCTCAAGTACAAGGAAAAGCACTGATGCTTTTCCCTTCCAACGTGATCCACGTCAAGTCGTAAACGCATAGAAAGGGCCTCCCCATTCCGGGGAGGCCCTTTCGTGTTGTGTTCGGCTTATGCTTCCGCTTTGGCAGCGCGGTACCACTGTACCAGCTTTTCGGCGTCCTGCCAGCCCTTGCGGTACATGGCTTCCAGTTCCATGCAGCGGTCCAGCACACCGGCCCCGTAAATGCCCCGCAGGCCGGAACTTCCGGTGCCTGCGGGGCGGCTTTTCGCATTTATGAAACGGAGGAAAACGCTCAGAGGTCTGCGCCGTTGGAACGGATGACCTTCTGATACCAGTAGAAGGAATCTTTCTTGCTGCGGGCCAGCGTACCGGTGCCGTCGTCCTGCTTGTCCACATAGACGAAGCCGTACCGCTTGCTCATCTCACCGGTGGAAGCAGACACCAGGTCGATGCCGCTCCAGGCGATGTACCCCATCAGGTCCACGCCGTCGGACACGGCCTGCTTGACCGCCTCGATGTGACGGCGCAGGTAGTCGATGCGGTAATCATCGTGGACACTGCCGTCGGGCTCCACCGTGTCGTGGGCACCCAGACCGTTTTCCACCAGGAACAGCGGTTTCTGGTAGCGGTCATACAGCTGGTTCATGGTGATGCGCAGGCCCAGCGGGTCGATGGCCCAGCCCCACTGGCTGGTCTGCAGATAGGGGTTCTTCACCGAGCGCACCACGTTGCCGTCGTTCACGGCCTTGCCCTCCAGGCTGGCCGCCACGCAGCGGCTGGCGTAGTAGCTGAAGGAGATGAAGTCCACGGTGTTCTCCCGCAGCAGGGCATCGTCGCCAGGCTCGGTGTGCAGCTGCACCTGCTTTTCCGCAAACAGCTTGCGGGCGTAGCCGGGGTAGCGGCCCCGCACCTGCACGTCGATGAAGAGCAGGTTTTCCTGCTCCTTTTGCACCGACTCCCAGACGTCCTCCGGGTTGCAGGAGTAGGGGTAGAAGCTGCCGCCGGCCAGCATGCAGCCCACCTGATTGGCGGGGTCGTACTGGTGGGCCAGGCGGGTGGCCGTGGCGCTGGCCAGCAGCACATGGTGGGCCGCCTGATAGATCACCTGACTGCGGTTCTCGCCCTCCTGGAAGGCGATGCCTGCCCCGGAGAAGGGGCTGTGCAGCAGGATGTTGATCTCGTTGAAGGTAAGCCAGTAGTGCACAAGGCCGGAGTATTCTTTGAAGCAGGTCTCGGCGTAGCGGGCAAAGCATTCCAGCGTTTTGCGGCTGCGCCAGGAGCCGTACTGCTCCACCAGACCCATGGGGATATCAAAGTGGCACAGGGTGACCAGCGGCTCAATGCCGTACTTCCGGCACTCCTGGAACACATTGCGGTAAAAGGCCACACCCTCCGGGTTGGGGGTCCGTTCATCGCCGTGGGGGTACAGGCGGGACCAGGAGATGGAGGTGCGGAATACCTTCAGCCCCAGCTCTGCCATCAGGGCGATGTCCTCTTTGTAATGGTGGTAGAAGTCCACGCCGGTATGGCTGGGGTAATACTCCCCTGCCTGCAGCGTCGGGTGGGGCGTGCCGCCCAGCTTGACCTCCATGCGGTGGACACCGTGGGGCATCATGTCGATGTTGCTCAGGCCGCGGCCGCCCTCGTTGTAAGCGCCTTCGGCCTGATTGGCCGCAATGGCAGCACCCCAGAGGAAATTTTCGGGCAGTTTGTAATCAGACATGGGAATCACTCCTCTTCCGGGAGATCCTCAAAGCCGATCACCAGCGTCAGCACAAAGGACAGCACGATGGACAGCACCGAGATGCCGGCGATCCAAGCGATGCTCACACCGGGGTTGGCCGGGTCGATGAACTGCACGCCAGTGAGCACGCTGGGCGACACCATGGAACGGCTGGCCAGACCTGCCATGCCGGCCAGGCAGCCGCAGACAAAGCCGGTGATCAGGGAAGCGATCAGGGGGCGCTTCAGGCGCACGGCCACGCCGTACAGGGCGGGCTCGGTGGTGCCGGCGATCAGAGCAGAGGAAGCAGCGGCCAGAGCGGTCTGGCGCAGCTCGCTGTTCTTGGTCTTGAAGGCAACGGCCAGGGACACGCCGCCCAGGGACAGGTTTGCACCGATCTCAGAGGGCATAACGGTGCCCTCCATGCCGGTCTCGGAGATGGTCTGCAGGATGGTGGGGGTGAACACGCGGTGCATGCCGGTGATGACCAGCAGGGGCCAGAGGGCGCCCATGATGCCCACAGCCAGGAAGCCCAGCTTAGCCTGCACGAAGTAGACGAAGGCGGAGATGCCCTCGCCGATCATGATGCCGACCGGGCCGACCACGATGATCGCAATGGGAGCAGCAATGAGGAAGATCAGCATGGGCTTGAGGAAGTTCTTGGTGACAGCCGGGGTGATCTTGTCGATGGCACGCTCAATGTAAGACAGGATCCAGGTCATGCACAGGGCCGGGATGACGGTGTAGGTGTACTTGACGCCCACCACCGGGATGCCCAGGAAGTGTGCGGCGGTATCGCCGACCGTGACCGCCTCCATCATGGTGCGGAAATCCGGGTGCAGCATCAGGCCTGCAATGGCAATGGCGATGAACATATTGGTGTTGAACTTCTTGGAAGCAGAAGCGGCCACCATCACCGGCAGGAAGTAGAAGGCTGCATCACCGATGGTGTTCAGGATCTTGTAGGTCTCACCGTCGGCCGACAACACACCGACCATGCCCAGCAGCATGACCAGCAGCTTGACCATGGAGCCGCCGATGATGGCGGGGATCAACGGGGACATGGTGCCCACGATGGCATCCAGAATGTTGTTGCCCACCTTCTTCAGGGTCAGGGGCTCCTTCTTCTCGCCGCGGGCCACCTGGCTTGCCTCGCCGAAGTCGCCCATCTTGAGCACCTCGTTGTAGGCCTCTTCCACATGGTTGCCAATGATGATCTGGTACTGGCCGCCCTGGTTCACGACGCCCATCACGCCGTCGGTCGCCTTGACGGCTGCGTCGTTGATCTCGCCCTCGTCCTTCACCACGAAGCGAAGGCGGGTCATGCAGTGGGTCACGCTGGCAATGTTCTCCACACCGCCGATGTTCTCCACGATCTTTTTGGAGATCGCAGCATAATCTTTTGCCATGATTGTTTCTCCTTTACCTTTTCAAGTCATCCAATTTCCGGTCGAAGTACTTCTGATGCGTCCATTATAGACGCAGGCAGGTGGTTTGTCAGCAGTTTCTGGGCATAAAAAAACAAGTGCCGTTTTTTCGCACTTGTTTTTTCCAGGTAACACCCTGTTTTTTATTTTGGACTTTTTTCAGATGGCTGCCGGGCCCTCGGAGGTGTAGCGGTAGAGCTTTTTGCCCAGCCGTTCCACGATGCTCATGGCCGGGAGCTGCGTGGTCACATCGTAGACTCCCAGCCGCTCGTAGGTGACATAATAGGCAAGGTTGTAGTCCGAGAGTTTTGCGATGGTGCAGTTTTCCGTGTTGGTCACGCTGAGGATCTGGCAGTTCTGCTCCTTGAAGCGCATCACATGGCCGATGGTGTCGCGGGACTCACCGGACACCGAAAACACGATCACCAACGAATTTTCCACGAATCGGCTCTCGGTGGGGTAATGGGGCTCGTCGATGTACAGGCAGAACTTGCCCATGCTGGAAAAATAGCGTGCCCCGTACTTGGCCACGATGCCGGACATGCCGCTGCCTACAAAAAAGATGTGCCGGGCCTGAAAGATGACCCTGGTCAGCATGTCCAGCTTCTGCTCAAACTCCGCCGAGCAGGTCTTTTTCAAAAAGTCGATGACCTCCGACACATCGTCCTTGACCGGCGGCTGCTTTGCCTGTTCCAGATGCTGGCGCAGCCGGATCTTGAACTCCGCGTAGCCGTCGCAGCCCGCCTTTTTGCAGAACCGGAGGATGGTGGAGGTAGACACATGGGCGGCATCCGCAAACTCCCGGATGCGCATATAGCACACCTTGTCCGCGTTCCGCACAACATACTTATAAACTTCCAGCTCCAGATCATTCAGGCTGCAGATCATCTCTTCGCTGAACATCGGCCGCCCCTCCCTCGTGGTGGTTTTTGTTCCAGTATACTGTATTTTTTGCCGCGTTACAATTCCCCTGCTCAGAAAAAAGCCGCCGCACGGTGGCAGGGCCGTGCGGCGGCAGAAACATGCTTTGGGGAACCGATCAGATCAGGCTCAGGGCCTCTTCGTCGCCCACGAGGGTGAAGTCGGGGTGCATCTGCAGGATGCTGGCGGGCACTTCCGGGGTGACCGGGCCGAAGAAGGCCTTCTTCACGATCTCGGCCTTGCCGGTGCCGTTGACCACCATCAGCACCTTGCGGGCCTGCATAATGGTCTTGATGCCCATGGTGTAGGCCTGCTTGGGCACCAGGTCTACGTTGCCGTCAAAGAAGCGCTTGTTGGCCTCGATGGTCTCCTGGGTCAGGTCCACACAGTGGGTCTCCAGCTCAAAGGCCTCGCCCGGCTCGTTGAAGCCGATGTGGCCGTCGTGGCCGATGCCCAGCAGCTGCAGGTCGATGCCGCCCACAGCGTGGATGATCTGGTTGTACTTTGCGCAGGCATCCTCTGCATCGGGGTTGGTGCCGTCCGGCAGGTTGATCTTTGCAGGGTCGATGTTCACCTTGTCGAACAGGTTGCGGTGCATAAAGCTCCAGTAGCTTTCCGGGTGCTCCTTGGGCAGGCCGCGGTACTCGTCCAGATTGACGGTGGTCACCTCAGAAAAATCAATGTCGCCCTTGTTGTACCAGTCCACCAGCTGTGCATACGCGCCCACGGGGGTGCCGCCGGTCGCCAGACCCAGCACGCAGTTGGGCTTCATAATGACCTGTGCCGAAATGATATTGGCTGCCTTGCGGGACATATCCGCATAATCTTTTGCACGAATGATCTTCATTACAAACGACCTCACTTATCATCTTTTTTGCCGCTCTGCACGGGCTGCGCAGAGCACTTCTGCGTTTAGTTTATCACATTTCGCAGACAAGCGCCAGTCATCCCGGCCATCTTTTCGGTGTGTTTGCACAAAAAGATGCAAAGCCCCGCCGTTTGGGCCGGCATTTCCGGTCACGAACGCGCAAAAACGCCGCCGGGCGTTTCCACACCGGCGGCGCTGCATGTTGAAAGATCAGTTCCCGCTGCACAGGCCGCAGGCGGCACAGGCGGCGGGGGTGGCGGCACAGCCGCCAAGGGCGGTCTCGCGCAGCTCGGCGGGCAGGCGCTTGCCCACAGCGTACATAGCGTCCAGCATCTGGTCGAAGGGGATCAGCTGACGGATGCCGCTCAGGGACAGTTCTGCTGCAATGAGGGCGTTGGCCACACCGGCAGCGTTGCGGTTCTGGCAGGGGTACTCCACCAGCCCGCCTACGGGGTCGCACACAAGGCCCAGCATGTTCATCAGCACGGTGGAAGCTGCATCCAGACACTGCTGCGGGTTGCCGCCCATCAGCTCCACGGCGGCAGAAGCAGCCATGGCAGACGCAATGCCCACCTCGGCCTGACAGCCGCCCACGGCACCGGCCACGGTGGCGTTGCGCATGGCAAGATAGCCCACGGCACCGGCGTTGAACAGGGCATCCACGATGCGCTGGTCGGAGATACGGTAGCACTCCTGCAGGGCCAGCATCATGCCTGGCACCACGCCTGCAGAGCCTGCGGTGGGTGCAGCCACGATCAGGCCCATGGAAGCGTTCACTTCCAGCACGGCCATGGCGTAGGTCATGGCCTTCTGCAGCACGTCGCCGCAGATGTTTTTCTTCTTATTATAATGTGTTTCCAGCTTTTTGGCCTCGCCGCCAATGAGCCCGCCCATGGATTTGATGGGCTTTTTCAGCGGCTGGGTGGCAGAAGCGCGCATGATCTCCCATGCCTTTGCCATGCGGTGGTCCACAGCATCCCGGGGCGTTTCGCCCAGCAGGCATTCCCGCTGGCGCATCACTTCCGAAATGGGCAGTTGGTTTTCCTCACACAGGTCCAGCAGCTCCTTGGCGGACTTGAAATCCATGTTCATCGCTTGTCCCTCCTTACGGCTGCACGACCATTACATCGTTGATGTTCGGGTTTGCCAGCAGCAGCTGATCCACACCCTCGGGCAGGCGCTCATCCGACTCCACGATGGTGTAAGCCGTGTGCCCCTTTTCCTCGCGGAACAGACGCATGAATGCGATATTCACGCTGCGGTCGCTGAGGATCTTGGTGATGTGGGCCACCACGCCGGGCTTGTCCTTCTGCACCACGATGAGGGCATTGTACTCGCCGGTAAAGTCCACCTCCACGCCGTTGATCCGCACGATGCGCACCTTGCCGCCGCCAAGCGATTCACCGCGCACGGTCATCACCTGACCGGCCGCATTCTCCATGCGGATATCCACCGTGTTGGGGTGGATGTCGGTCTCCACCTCATTGGGGGTGAAGCTGTAGCCAAGGCCGCGGTCGGTGGCAATGGCAAAGGAATCCCGGATGCGGGTATCATCGGCCGAAAAGCCCATGATGCCGCCCAACAGGGCGCGGTCGGTACCGTGGCCGTGGTAGGTCTTGGCAAAGGAGCCGTAGAGGGTAAAGTCCGCCCGCTTCAGCGGCGGGGCGATCATCTTCTGTGCCAGAAAGGCGATGATCTCCGCACCTGCGGTGTGGGAGCTGGAAGGGCCGATCATGTTCGGGCCCAGAACATCAAAAACACTGATAAATGCCATGGGGTGTCACTCCTGTCAGGTCAAGAACCGCGCCGCGCATCAGACGCTTGCGCTGCTCTTGTTGATGAACTTCTGGTAGATGGTCTCCACGATCACGCCGATGGCGTTGTCGCCGGAGACGTTGCAGGCAGTGCCGAAGGAATCCTGAGTGATGTACAGAGCCACCATGATGGCGCAGATGGGGCCATTGGGGTCACCGGCCTCAGCGCCAAAGATCATGTACAGGAAGGGCAGAGCGGTCATGATGGAGCCGCCGGGAGCACCGGGAGAAGCCACCATGGCAATGCCCAGCGTCATGATGAAGGGCACCACGGTAGCAAGGCTGATGGGCAGCTGGTTCATCAGGCAGACGGCAGTTGCGCAGGCGGTAATAGTGATCATGGAGCCTGCCATGTGGATGTTGGCGCACAGAGGCACCACGAAGTTGCGGATCTGCTCGCTCACGCCGTCAGCCGCAGCGCACTGCAGGTTGACCGGGATGGTGGCTGCAGAGGACTGAGTGCCCAGAGCGGTGGTGTAGCCGGGGATCTGGTTGCGGATCATCTTGAAGGGGCTCTTGTGGCTCACAGCGCCTGCAACGCAGAACTGCAGGAAGATGCAGACCAGATGCATGATGATGACCACCAGGAACACCTTCCACAGGATGCCCAGAATGGCGTAGGTCTTGCCGGACTTGGTCATGTCGATGAAGGTACCGCAGACGTACAGGGGCAGCAGCGGGATGATGACGCTGTGCAGCACCTGATCGATGATGCCGGAGAAGTCCTTCATGCCATTATAAAGTGTATCACCGATGGTCTTGCCGCGCAAGGTGGACATGCACAGGCCCAGCACGAAGGCCAGCACCACGGCAGACAGGGTGTCCAGCAGCGGAGGAATGGAGATGGAGATGTAGCTGGCCAGAGAGTTGTCAGCCGTGGCGGCGATCTGTTCCAGAGCGCCTTCGCTCATGAAGCTGGGGAACAGGCTTGCAGACACCAGATAGGACGCCGAGCCTGCGATCAGGGTGGAGCCGTAGGCCAGAGCCACCGTGATGAGCAGCAGCTTGCCTGCGCCGCTCTTCAGGTCGGCAATGCCCATGGTGACGTAGGCCACGATCATCAGCGGGATGATGAACTTCAGGAACGAGCTGAAGATGCTGGATGCCGTGACGACGACCCGGCAGAACCACACCGGGAAGAACTGGCCGATGATGATGCCCAGCACGATGGCGATGAGCAGCTTCGGCAGCAGTCCGAGCTTGAATTTTTTCTTTTCCATAAGAATAAAATCCTCCTTTTCCTATCCTGACCTTTGTGCAGCACCTGACAGCGCTCTCTCCGCCGCAGCCCGCACGGCCAGCCTTTCACGAAACGTCAAATTTTTACTTGACGTGTTGACACATTTAGTTTAACATAGACATATGCATGATTCAAATTCATAAAAATAAAGTTATGGTTTAAAAATCTTAATAGCAGAGGAGTTTTGCCATGGAAGTGCGCCAGCTGAACACCCTGATCCGTGCCGCCCAGTTTCAGAGCTTTTCCAAGGCAGCGGAAAGTCTGGGCTATTCCCAGTCTGCCGTTACCGTGCAGATCAAAGCGCTGGAAGAAGAGCTGGGTGTGCGCCTGTTCGACCGCATGGGCAAGCGGGTGATCCTGACCGCACAGGGTCAGTGCTTTCTGGAATACGCCAACAGCATTCTGGATACCATCCACAACGCCCGCCGCGCCCTGAGCGAGGATGCCGAGCTGGAGGGCTGCCTGCACATCGGCACGCTGGAATCTCTCTGCTTTTTCCGTCTGCCCGGCCTGATGCATCAGTTCCGGGTGGAACACCCCAAAGTCAGCCTTCGGGTCACTACCGGCTCCCCGGAAGAGCTGATCGAAAAGATGGAGCGCGGCGAGGTGGACCTCATCTGCATTCTGGACGAGCCGCGCTACTCCAACAGCTGGCACAAGTGCAACGAGGTGCCGGAAGAGGTGGTGTTCGTGGCTTCCCCGGACATCGACCTCGGCCACCCCGGCCCGTACCGGGTGGCAGAGCTTCTGGACAAGCCCTTCTTCCTCACCGAACGCAACGCCAACTACCGCCGCACCTTTGACCGGTTTCTGGCTTCCCGCCAGATCGAGCTGATCCCCAGCCTTGAGATCAGCGATACCTCCTTTATCATCAAGATGCTGGAGCGCTCCTCCGGCATTTCCCTGCTGCCGCGCTTCGCTGTGGCCGAGTCTGCGTCCAGAGGAGATCTGCGCATTCTGGAGGTGTCAGACTTCCGGCTGACCATGTACCGCCAGATGTTCTACCACAAGGATAAATGCTGCACCCGGGAAATGGACGCCTTCATCCAGCTGGCCTCCGGGCCGGACCTTCCGCTTTTATAATGCAGATAATACAGAAAGCAGCAGACCCCCGGGCGGTAAACCGCCCGGGGGTCTGCTGTGCTGAGGAGATTTCAGGAATTTGCAAAGCATTGCGCAGACTGTGTGCAGGCACAGCCCCGCAGAGGAGGATGATCAAGCAAAGAAGGAGATGATGAGTGCTACCAGGAAGCCCACACCGCCAACCAGAGTTTCCATGATGGTCCAGGTCTTGAGGGTGGTCTTTTCGTCCATGCCCACAAGGCTCTTCACCAGCCAGAAGCCGGAGTCGTTAAAGTGGGAGCACACGGTGGAGCCGCCGGCGATGGCAGCGGTGACGCAGGCCAGATACAGCGGGCTGAGTTCGCTGATGCCGGGCATGGCGGAGATGATGCCTGCTGCCATGGTCATAGCCACGGTAGAGGAACCAACGGAGATGCGCACCAGAGCAGCCACGATGAAGGCCACCAGAACCAGCGGCAGGCTGGCGTTTGCCACGGCGTTGCCGATGACGTCGCCCAGACCGGAGTTCTGCAGCATGTAGCGCAGCACGCCGCCGCAGGCAGTGACCAGCAGGATCATGCCGGTGGGCTCAAGGGACTTGGTCATGATCTTTTCCAGCTGGGCATTGTTATAGCCGTGACGGGTGCCCAGCAGATACATAGCAGCGATGGTAGCCAGCAGCAGAGCCATGAAGGGCTCACCGAGGAAGGCCAGAACGGGCTGGATGCCAGCCAGAGCGGGCACCACTTTTGCCACAGAGTTTGCAATGATGAGGACCAGCGGGATCAGGATGATGCCCACAATGGTGCCGAACTTGGGCAGCTTGCTCTCGTCGATGTCTGCCTGCTGTGCAACGTGCTCGGGCACCTCGATCATATACTTCTTGCCGCAGATGGAGCCCCAGATGGGACCGGCAGCGATCATGGCGAAGATGCCGCAGAAGATGCCGATGAGGATGACCCAGCCCAGATCAACGCCCAGCATGCTGGCCACCAGAACGGGGCCCGGCGTGGGAGGGATGAAGGCGTGGCCGACAGCCAGACCGGCCAGCAGAGGGATGACATAGTACAGGACCGAGCGCTTGGTGCGCTTTGCCAGAGAGAAGGCCAGCGGGATCAGGATGATCAGACCGGCATCAAAGAACACCGGCATGGCCACCACCAGACCTGTGATACCCAGCGCCCATGCGGCTTTTTCGTCGCCGAACCTGCGCACCATGGTCACGGCCAGCGTCTGTGCGCCGCCGGATTCTTCCAGAATGGCACCGAACATGGAGCCAAGGCCCACCAGAAGAGCGATGCCCTTTAAGGTGTTGCCGATACCTTCGTTGACCGAGCCGATGATGTCAGACAGGGGCATACCGGCCATCAGGCCGATGCCCACCGCACCGATCAGGATGGAGATCATGGCATGGACTTTGAACTTGATGATGAGGATGAGCAAAAGGATCAGGCCCGCCACCGCGGCGAACACGAGCCGTGCGGCGTCCGGGGTTGCAACAGCTGTCATAAACGTTTCCTCCATTTTTTGATGTTTTGTGTGCTTTGGGTCTTATTTCAGCGCCGTCCCCGCAGACGGACACCGGATTTCGATGGTTTTTATAGGTGGAGCAATATCCGCTTTTTTGTTTTTGGCGTAACTTTATCCGGACCGTTCAGCAAAACAACGCTGAACAGTTTATTTTTTTGTTTTTGGTTTTTATCGCAAACGAAGCGTTTTTACTCCATATATGCACCCTTCATGGGGCTGACGGCGTGCTGAGAGTAGAGCTTCAGCAGGCCCTTGGTGTACTTGGGAGCCTTGGGCTTCCAGTTGGCACGGCGCTGGGCAAGGATAGCCTCCATCTCTTCGGGGGTCTTTTCCTCACCGTTCACGCCCACGATGGCAAGCTGACGGTTCGGCACATCGATGCGGATGAGATCGCCCTCTTCCACCAGAGCGATGGGGCCGCCCACAGCGGCCTCCGGGCTGACATGGCCAATGACCGGGCCGCGGCTTGCGCCGGAGAAGCGGCCGTCGGTGATGAGCGCCACGCTGGAAGCCAGCTTCGGGTCGGCGCAGATGGCCTCGCCGGTGTAGAACATCTCGGGCATGCCGCTGCCGCGGGGGCCTTCGTAACGGATGAAGATAGCATCTCCGGGCTGGACCTGCTTGTTCAGAACGGCGCTGATGCACTCTTCCTCGCTGTCAAAGGGCCTTGCGCGCAGGGTGGCGTGGAACATGTTCTTGGGGCAGGCGGTGTGCTTGATGACACTGCCTTCCGGGGCTAGATTGCCCTTCAGGATGGCGATGCTGCCGTCGGTGCCCTTGGCATTGTCAAAGCTGTGGATGATATCCTCGCGGGTGACTTTGATGCCCAGGCCCTTGGTCTTTTCCTGCAGGATCTCGTCGCAGTGCTCGTAGAAGCCGTTCTTCTTCAGGTCTTCCAGGTTTTCGCCCAGCGTCTTGCCGGTGACAGTCATCACGTCCAGATGCAGCATGGACTTGATCTCTTCCATCACGCGGGGCACGCCGCCTGCATAGTAGAAGTACTGTGCGGGCCAGTCGCCGGAAGGACGGATGTTCAGCAGATAGTGTGCGCCGCGGTGCATCCGGTCAAAGGTGTCGGCATCGATCTCAAAGCCGAACTCGTGGGCAATAGCGGGCAGGTGCATGGTGGCATTGGTGGAGCCGGAGATGGCGGCGTGCACCATGATGGCGTTTTCAAAGCTCTTCATGGTGACGATGTCCTTGGCCTTGATGCCCTCGGCCACCAGCTTCATCACCTGAACACCGGCGTCGTAGGCGGCCTGCTTCAGCTCCGGGGCGGTGGCGGGCATCAGGGCGGTGCCGGGCAGCATCAGGCCCAGAGCCTCGGCCATGATCTGCATGGTAGAAGCGGTGCCCATAAAGGAGCAGGCACCGCAGCTGGGGCAGGCATTGTGCTTGTAGTAGTCCAGCTGTTCGTTGGGGATGACACCGGTCTTTTCCCATGCGTCGAACTTGCCGATCTGTTCCAGCGTCAGCAGGTCGTTGATGGCGCAGGCGGGGTCATTGACCACGTACTTCTTGGGCAGGGTGTGGGCTTCCATCACGCCGCCGGTGACCACGATGGCGCTCATATCCTTCAGGCGGCCAATGCTCATCAGCATGGCGGGCATGGACTTGTCGCAGCTGGCGATGAACACGCCGCCGTCGTACACGGTGGCGTTGGCCTGAGCCTCCACCAGATTCACGATGGCGTCACGGTGGGGCAGCGAGTAGTTGATGCCGTCGTGGCCCTGTGCGATGCCGTCGCACATATCGGTTGCAAAATAGCGTGCAGCCTTGCCGCCGTGGGTGTTGACTGCCTGTACAGCCTCCTTCACGAACTGATCCAGATGGGCGCTGCCGGGGTGGCTGTCGCCAAAGGTGCTCTCCACCATGATCTGGGGCTTTGCAAGGTCATCCACCTTCCAGCCCATGCCGATCTTCAGCGGATCGTTTTCCGGTGCCAGTTTACGCACTGCCTGAGAACGCAGTTCCATAATCGTACCTCCAAAATACTCTTTTTTCTGCTTTGCAAATCGTCCTTTTGACTGTCGGACATCTTACATATTCATTTTAATCGAATCCCGCCTCGTTTGCAAGTTGTCGCAGTCAGAACCCACTTTATAACAATAACCAGCCCAGTTTTTCGTGCACATTGCTCCGAAATCTTGGATACATCATATAATCTAACCAGTTTTCCGACTTTTCTGTGTCATTCGTCTTAAAAAGTCATCAGACAACTTCAGGCATAAAAAGTCCCCGCACAGCCCTTGCACTGTGCGGGGACGTAAAATGCAGCGGCGTCAGGTTTCCCATTCGCCGTCGTAAAGCTTTCGGATGCAGTTGCGGTTGAAGTTCAGGTGCATCACCATGGCAGACCGGGCGCCAATGGAGTCATGCCGGGCAATGGCTTCGGTGATCATGCGGTGGGTCAGGATGGTCTCCTCCGTCAGCTTTTTGTGGGTGACGTTCACGAACATCATGACCGCCGTATCGATAATGGGGATCAGCTGCTCCACCACCATGTTCTTGCTGCTCTCTGCGATGCAGGTATGGAACGCGATGTCGTCCTCAATGTACAGATCACCGCTGTGGATCTTGCTCTCCACCCGGTCGCACAGGCGCTGGATGCGCTCGATGTCCTCGTCGGAAGCGTTCAGCGCTGCCATCTCGGCCATGCCCGGTTCCAGCAGCAGGCGCACATTGACAAGATCCAGTGCCAGCGCGTTCTTGTCCTGCACGCTGCGCAGGTTCAGCGGGTCCGAAAGGCCCTTGGCGGTCGTGACCACATAGGTGCCGGAGCCCCGCCGCGCCTCCACGATGCCCTTGCTGGAAAGCAGCTTCACGGCTTCGCGCACCGTGCTGCGGCCCACACCGAATTTTTCGCCCAGCTCAAATTCATTGGGCAGCTTGGCTCCCGGCTCCAGCGGGGTATCCAGAATATAGTGGTAAATTTCGTCCTCCACCTGTTCGGCAAGGAGTTTGTTTTTCAGATGGGAAAACTCGCTCATGGTTGTTCCCTCCCCTGTTTTTTAATTTATTATAAGGCAGGGCAGCAGACAAAAGCAAGGGCTGTCCTCATTCACAGACAGCCTTTGCTTTTGGGTATTTTATTCGTTTGCGGCCTTTTCCAGCTCCGCTTCCTCTGCGGCGGCTTCGGCCTCCTCCTGCTTCTGGTACTCCAGGAAAGCCGACCACATGGGTTCGATGTCCTTGCCCTTCACTCGGCGGTCGAAGTAGTTGCGGGTGATGTCCACCACAGTGCCGGACAGCACCAGCACGCCGATCAGGTTCGGGATCATCATCAGACCGTTGAAAGTGTCGGAAAGATCCCACGCAAGGCCCAGCTTCATGGTGGCACCCACCACGGTCATGCACACAAAGACCACCTTGTAGATGCGGCTGCCGGTGGTGCCGAAGAGATACTCCACGGCCTTGGTGCCGTAGTGGCTCCAGCCCAGCGTAGTGGAGTAGGCAAACAGCAGAATGGAAACAGCAATGAACTTGGGGCCAAAGCTGCCAAATGCGGCGGTGAAGGCCTGACCCACCAATGCGTTGTCCTGCACACCGGCCAGTACAGCGCCGCTCTGCAGGTCCACCATGCCGGTGGTCAGGATGACCAGAGCAGTGAGCGTGCAGACCACGATGGTATCGGCAAACACCTCAAACACGCCCCACATGCCCTGATGCACCGGCTCCTTGACGTTGGAAGCGGAGTTGACCATGACGGCAGAGCCGAGACCGGCTTCGTTGGAGAAGGCACCGCGCTTGAAGCCCCAGGTGATGGTCTGGCTGATGCCGTAGCCCAGCGCGCCGCCGCCTGCCGCGTTCAGGTTGAACGCACCCTTGAAAATAGCCGCAAATGCCGCTGGGATGTTGCCCGCGTGCAGCACTACGATGATGAGCGCGCCTGCAATGTAGAACAGGGCCATGAGCGGCACCAGCTTTTCGGTAACAGCGGCAACGCGCTTCAAACCGCCAATGACGATAAGGGCCGTGACCACCATCAGGCACAGGCCGGTGACGAGGGTCGGTACGCCAAAAGCAGCGTTCATGTTGCCCGCGATGGAATTGATCTGGCTCATGTTGCCAATGCCAAAGGAAGCCAGAATGCAGAAGCAGGCAAACAGCACTGCCAGCACCTTGCCCAGCTGTTTGCAGCCCTTCTTTGCGCCAAGACCATCGGTGAGGTAGTACATGGCACCGCCCGACCACTCGCCTTTTTCGTTTTTGCGGCGGTAGTACACGCCCAGCACATTCTCCGAAAAGCTGGTCATCATGCCAAGCAATGCCATGACCCACATCCAGAAGATGGCTCCCGGCCCACCGGAAACGATGGCCGTTGCCACACCCACGATGTTGCCGGTGCCGATGGTGCCCGCCAGTGCCGTGCACATGCTCTGGAACTGGCTGATGGCCATATCCTCCTTGCTGGTGTGCGCGGTGATGTCCTTGTTGGTGAAGATCGCGCCGATGGTGTGCCGGAGCCAGTAGCCCATTTTGCGGAACTGGAAAAAGCCCGTGCGGGCGCTCATCCAGAAGCCGGTGCAGAACAGCAGTGCCAGACCAAACGGCCCCCACACCACGCCATTGATGGCATTGTTCACCTGCGTGATCATCTCGACCATTCTCTCTTTCCCCCTATACACAAAACAAAAGCGGACAGAACCCACCAAAGGCTCTGCCCGCAAAATTCGGAGCGCTCTCATTTTCCGCAGCCGGGGTGCGCCGCATTCCCGGCTGCGCCCCATTGCGCAAAGACGATGGCTCTGTCCTTTTGCCTGAGAGATACAGCCGCTTTCCCTGCGGCCTTACACCTTCGGCACCCACTTTACAAGCGGGCTTCTCCAGAGTGCACGGTCTTTCTCCGCCGTGCACGTCTTTTCCAGTTCTTCTGGCGCACAGTTGTGCGCGATAGAAAGACTATACCATATTCTGTCCTTGTGCGCAAGACATTTTGTATATCATACGCTGCTTTTTCATCTGTTATGCCGACAGATGAATTTTGTTTTGGTATTACTTTTGCCCTCCCTCATCATAGCGCTGCCATAAATTTATTTTACTTTTCTTTCGGCTCTGCGCCTTCAAACCCCCGGGCTTTGCCATCCGGGCTGGCATCGCCGTTTTCTTTCGCGGTCTCGTAAGAATCTGTGCCGTAATAGGCGCTGGCGGGGCCGATCTCCAGCCAGAAGTTCTCCCGTTCTTTCTCTGTGGTCGGTGCTGTCTCTTTTTTGTTCTTCATCTGCAAACGCCTCCTTTTCTGCATAAAGTCTTGCCTGCAGGCCAAAGCTTTATGCAAAGGAAAGGCGGTGTATCCCATGCGCAGTGGAGGTTGGAAGCCCTTTTGGGCAGCACTGTTTGCTTCGCTGCTGGTGCTGGTGCCGCTGGTGGGCGGCACGGTGCTGCTGTCCCGTCAGCAGCTGCGCACCCAGCTGCGGCAGGCTGCCCGCAGCGAGAGCGGTGTGCCCATCCAGCTGCCCAAGACCACCGACCAGCTCACTGTGCTGCTGTGCGTCTCCGGCGAACAGCCCGGCTTTGTGCTGGCCTACCTGAACGCCAGCCAGAACTGCGTGCATCTGCTCAGCGTGCCTGCCGTGCTCACTGTGCCTTTTGCAGAAGAAGAAACATCCCTTGCCCGCTGCTATGCCGCCGCTGGCCCTGCCCGCTGCCGCGAAGCGCTGGCACAGGTGCTGGCCCTGCCGGAGGGCACAAGGTATCTGGCCTTTTCTCCCGATGTGCTGGAGCGCATTGCCAGCCGGTACGGGCCGGTGCGGGTGGGCTTTACCGGCGCACTGACCGAGGAAGAGCTTGTCCGCTATGGTCGCAGCCGGGCCGTGCAGGGCATTTCCGCCGGGGACGCGCACGAATTCCTGTGCCAGCTGCAGGCCGACGAAGCCTTTTCACCAGTACGCACCGCAGCGGCCCGCGCTGCCGTGTGGGATGCGTTTCTCCGGCAGGATCTGGACCTGCTGCCCGCCACCCTGCCGGATGCCTTGCGTGCCAGCAGTTCGGCCCTGCTCACCGACCTGACCGCGCTGGACTATGACGCTTTGGAACGCACACTGGAATTTCTTGCCAACAACAGCGCCGCTGTGGCGGCGCAGGCCCTGCCCGGCCAGTGGAATGCCGCCAGCGGCACTTACACGGTCACGGATGCATCCCGCGCTGCCATGCAGACCTTTTTCAATGTTTCGCCCACCGAGGCGCAGGCCTCGTCCTTCAGCGAGCCATAACCCAGCACCAGCGTGCCCGCCGCTGAGGGTGCTTCTCCGGTCAGGTCGTAATCGCTCAGCAGGCTCAGCTGCACGCCTTCGGCTTCCGCCGCGCAGCGCAGCGCAGCATCCGGCGGCGGGTCTTTGAGCTTTGCCAGCAGGTTCAGTCCGGTGTGCAGGCCCGCAAGGGTCAGCTCGCCGGGAGCAAAGGCAGTGTTCAATGCTGCCGCCAGCGCGTCCCGCCGGGCCTTGTAGGCCACACGTTCCCGGGCCAGATGCCGGGTGAAGTAGCCCTCGGTGATAAAGCGGGCCAGCGTCTGCTGCTCAAACCGGCTCACCGTGCCGGAGTACAGGCGGTATTTTTTCCGCCATGCAGGCAGAAGATGCTCCGGCAGCACCATATAGGCGATACGGATGCTGGGAGCCAGACTGCGGGAGCAGGTGGAGAGGTACACCACCGGGCCGTCTGCACCCGCCATGCCCTGCAGGCTGGGCAGAGGCCGGGTATCAAAACGGAACTCCGAATCGTAATCATCTTCTATAATATACCGCCCGCCCGGCCTGCGGGCTGCCCAGTGCAGAAGCTCGGCCCTGCGGCCCGCAGGCATGGTAACGCCTGTGGGGAACTGGTGGCTGGGCGTGACGTAGCACACCGCTGCATCCGACCGGTTCAGTGCTTCCACCGAAAGGCCGTCCTCGTCCACCGGTAGGCAGCAGCAGTGCACACCGTTGTTCTGCAGCACCTGCAAAGCACGGGGGTAGCCCGGCGTTTCCACCGCTGCAGGGCCGGGCAGCAGCGGTGCCAGCAGGCCCAGCAGATATTCCAATCCCGCGCCCACCACGATCTGATGCGGCCCGCACTGCACACCGCGGTATTCAGAGAGATATTCCGCCAGCGCCTGCCGCAGGGCCGGGTCGCCCTGCGCATCGCCGTGGGTGAGCAGCTGGGGCGAGGAATAGAGCAGCTCCTTTTGCAGCCGCGCCCATGTGCGGAACGGGAACAGCTCCGGGTCTACCCCGCGGGTGGAAAGGTCGTACCGCACCGGCAGCACAGGCGGTTCCGGTTTTGGCGGTGCGGGCTGTTCCGGCCCGCCGGCAGGCCGGGACGGCAGGGCCAGATATTCCTGTACATAAAAGCCGCTGCGCTCCCGCGATTCCAGATACCCTTCCGCCGCCAGCATCTGATAGGCGGCATCCACCGTATTCACCGAGACGGACAGCTCTGCCGCCAGCCGCCGCTTGCCGGGCATCCGGGTGCCCGCCGCAAGGGTGCCGCTTCGCATCTCTCCGGCAAGGCTGCGGTACAGCTGTTCGTACAGCGGCACGCCAGAAGAAGCATCCAGCGCCGTGGTCAGATGGACCATAAATTATCCCTCCTGTCTGGGTATTGCATCAAACTGACCCCATTAAAAAACTTTATTCTGGGTATTTTCATGGTGTCAGTTCTGCGTATAATAGGAGCATACCCGCTGGACACCCAAATGTCAAGTAGGATTGTAGGTAAGTGGTTGCGAAGCAATCAAAGCCCCAGTGGGGCTTTGGTGCCGCGGGAACGGAAATTTGGAGGGAGAGTAAATCATGTCTACTACTGCAATGTGGCTGCTTCTGGCAGTCGTTGTCATCGTCATTCTGTTTGCAAGTGTGCTGTACAAGCGCACCTTCACCACCAAGGAGCTGGCCCTGACCGGTGTCATGGCCGCTTTAAGCCTTGTGGCCTATCTGTTCTTCCGTGTGCCGTTCTACGGCGGTTCTTCGTTCCATCTGGGCAACACCTTCACCGCCCTGACCGCCCTGCTGCTGGACGGTGTGTCCGGCGGTCTGGCCGGTGCCATTGGTCTGGCGCTGGCCGATATTCTGGCCGGTGACCCGGGCTATGCCGTCACCACCTTTGTGCTCAAGTTCATCATCGGCATCACCTGCGGTGCCGTGGCGCACAAGGCATTCAAGCTGCGCGACCTCGACAAGCACAGCTCCGGCTATCTCGTCAAGGTGATCGTTTCTGCCGGTTCCGGCCTGCTGCTGAACGTGCTGACCGACCCGTTCCTGGGCTACTTCCGCAATGTGTACATCTTTGGTCAGGAATACACCGTGGCGCAGGCGCTGACCAAAATTGCAGGCGGTGTCACCTTTGTAAACAGCGTGGCCTCCACCGTGTGTGCGGTCATCCTGTACCTCGCCCTGCGTCCGGCCCTGGAGCGTGCTGGTCTGCTGCCCAAGGGCGAAAAACACTAAGCGATCTCTCTATCCTGATACAGCACTGCTGCCCTCACCTGCCGGACTTCTCCTATCCTCCGGCGGTGGGGGCAGTGGTGTTTTTCGTGGACGACCTATCACACGGAACTCCTCCAGTCTCGCATTCGCTCGACAGCCCCCTCGGGGATGGGGCTTTTGACAGAAACTGAAGCAAAAAAGCGCTCGTCACACAATTCTGCATGACGAGCGTTTCTGCTTTTTATCGCAAGTTTCAAAAATAGTGCCTATTAAAACGGCATATTTGCGATATGCAGTTTGCGGATG
>OFMO01000698.1_pt1 | contig 25894 bp, 29 predicted proteins | sample 1541821 | NCBI WGS metagenome assembly OFMO01 (sample SAMN04209253, study PRJEB22552) | human gut metagenome | biome: gut; material: feces | host: Homo sapiens | place: USA: Oklahoma | reverse complement strand
TGCTCTACAACGTGTCCACCATGGTCAACCTGTGGGGTGCCCTTGCCAGCCGGGACACCCGGCTGCTGAAGGCGCAGCTGGATGCCCTCCACGCCCTGCCGGACAACTGCTGGTTCGTGAACTATCTGCGCTGTCACGATGATATCGGCTGGGGTCTGGACGAAGCCGTAGAGGAAAAGCTGGGCATCGACCCGCAGAAGCACAAAGAGTATCTCTACCACTTCTATGAGGGCAACTTCCCCGGAAGCTGGGCAAAAGGCGAACTGTACAACTACGACCCTGCCACCGGCGATGCCCGGAGCTGCGGTACCACTGCCAGCCTGTGCGGTATCGAACAGGCACTGGAAAAGAACGATAAGATCGCACTGGATTACGCCGTGAAGCGTGACCTGCTCCTGCACACGGCAATGGCATTTTTGCAGGGCTTCCCGATGCTGAACTGCGGTGATGAAATCGCACAGCTCAACGGCTGGGACTACAAGAACGACCCCGACCGTGTGGAGGACAGCCGCAACCTGCACCGCAGCAAATTCAACTGGGAAAACGCAAAACAGCGCACCCGGAAAGGTACGCTGCAAAATGCTCTGTGGCAGGGCATGGAAGAACTGCGCAAGATGCGGGCAGACGAGTGCTTCAGCCCGGATGCGTGGGTCACGACATGGGACAGCCACAACCCCGGTGTGCTGGCACTGGTGCGCAAGCGTGGCGAGGAAACGCTGGTGGGTCTGTTCAACTTTACCGAATACCCTGCCGGTGCAAGCCTTGACGCGCTGGGCGGAAAGTATACCACCGCTGACGGCAAGACTGTCTGGCTGGCCGATGTGGAATTGCAGCCCTATCAGGCATTGCTCGTGAAAAAAGCATAAGATGGTTTTTGAGGACACCCCGGTATCTTCCGCGCGAAGGAAAGATGCCGGGGTGTTTTTTCTTTTAGCGATGCAATCGCGCAGACTGCATCCAGTGGATGCAGTTCACGGGTTTGGGTGTTTCCCAACAAGCATTTTGCAAAGCAAAATGAACAGTTGTATAGACAGCTGCCCTGCTTGCGTACTTTGTGAAGGGGTTCAATCTTAGAAATTTTCGTTTGAGGGAACTGCTATTCCGATACTCAAAATTTCAAAATCAAGTTCATCATTCATGCCGTCAGTTTCAAAGAAAACTTTGAAGCGGGCGGTTATTTTTGTGCAAAACGAAATGCACGCAGCTAAAGCAAGTCGTATGCAAAAGCGGAGGTCATACCTGCCGGGTTTCCTTTTGCCGCTTTTGTGCATTGCAGGCGCCCTCTGCACAAAAAAGTTCGCCGCTCCTTTGACGGAACGGCGAACTTGCTCGGATCGTTTACGGTCTGCTGTCTTGTCACGGCAGTGGGCAGGTCACAGAAGGCTCAGGGCCTCTTCATCTGCCACCAGCGTGCAGTCCGGATGCAGCTGCAGGATGGAGCCGGGGCATTCCGGCGTGACCGGGCCGGACACGACTGCTTTGACGGCCTTTGCCTTGGCTAGGCCGTTGGCGACCACCAGCACCTTGCGGGCCTGCATGATGGTCTTGATGCCCATGGTATAGGCCTGCCTGGGCACCAGATCTTCGTTGCCGTCAAAGAAGCGCTTGTTGGCCTCGATGGTGGCTTCGGTCAGATCGACGCAGTGGGTCTCCAGCTCAAACGCCTTGCCCGGCTCGTTGAAGCCGATGTGGCCGTTCGGGCCAAGGCCCAGCAGCTGCAGGTCGATGCCGCCCACGCTGTGGATGATCTGGTTGTACTGGGCGCAGGCATCGTCTGCATCGGGGTTGGTGCCATCCGGCAGGTGGATGTGCGCCGGGTCGATGTTCACATGATCGAACAGGTTGCGGTGCATGAAGCTCCAGTAGCTTTCCGGGTGGTCCTTGGGCAGGCCGCGGTACTCATCCAGATTGACGGTCGTCACCCCCGAAAAGTCGAGGTCACCCTTGTTGTACCACTCCACCAACTGCTGGTAGGCACCCACCGGGGTGCCGCCGGTGGCCAGACCCAGCACGCAGTCGGGTTTCAGGATGATCTGCGCCGAAAGGATGTTGGCCGCCTTGCGGGACATGTCTGCGTAATCGTTTGCGCGAATGATCTTCATCGGTTCTCCGCTCCTTTGTTTTTACTTCAGCAGCAGCGGCAGAAAGCTGGTGCCGTTTTCCGGTGCCTTGCTGTGGAAATAGTCCGCAGCGGTCGCACCGACATCGCTGAGGGTCTTGCGGATCCCGATATTCTTGGGGGTGGAGTGGGCGCTGTGGATCATCAGCGGCACCATCTCACGGGTGTGGTGCGGGTGTCCGATGGTCGGGTCGTTGCCGTGGTCCGCCTGCACGATGAGGATATCGTCCTCGCCCAGGGCGTCGCGGATCTTGCCGATCCATTCGTCCGCCACCCGCAGGCGGTCTGCGTAGGCCGCGACATTCTCCCGGTGGCCGCACAGGTCCGTTTCCTGCACGTTGGTGCAGATGAATGCAGTCTCCTGCTCCTTTACGATCTCCAGGGTGCGCTGCAGCACGCTGGCCGTGTCCACCATGGGGATGCTGGTGCCGTAATTGTTCGTGACCACGTCGGCCACCTTGCCCAGCAGGAACACCGGCAGGCCGCTCTTGCCCAAAATCGTCGGGATCTGCACCTCCGGGTCAACGCCGTAGCCCATGTGGATGCAATGGTAGTCGTTGTTGTAAACGCCGCTGGCCGGGGCATTCACGCCGATGTAATCGCCGTGTTCCTCAATGGCATCCAGCAGGTTCTGCAGGTGCACGCCGCGCCCGCCGAAGGTGATGACGCGGGGCACGACCGACACGCTGCGCACCAGATGACCGATCTTGAGCTCTTCCTCAAAATCAAGGTCGTCGATGGCCGCCGTGACGTTAAAGGCCTGACCCGGATCGCATTCCACGTTGTCGGCCACGGTGCAGGCCTCGTTGACGATCAGCAGGCGCTTGCCGGATGTTCCGGTGTAATACCGGACATGGTAACCCGCATCCTCCAGCGTCTTTTTGATGAGCTCGATCTTATTGCAGATCGGCTCGCCGAAGGGCTTTGCCGGGCGGGTGCCCATGATCTCCTGATGGCCGAAGAAGGTGTCCGCACCATCGTGCATCAGCTCGGCACGGCCGAACGTTGCATCCGTCGCAAACGGCAGGCCGGGGAACTCCCGCCCCACGATGTTCGCCAGACCAAGGCTTGCCAGATTGGGCAGCTTCAGGTCCGGCGTGCGCTCAAAGATATGCACGCAGGTGTTGGCACCGCAGTCCGCAGGGCGCACCTGCGGCACATCCGGCATTGCGCCCACACCAAAACCATCCAGAACGATTACAACAAACTTTCCCATTGCGAATTATCCTTTCTGTCATTCCCGGACCGGTTCTCCCAGCGCAGAGTACAGGCCCGCCAGCTCCGGCTTGCCGGAGGACAGCCCTTTGACCACTGCCACCCGGCTCCGGGTCACAAAGAACTGTGTCCGGAACGCCATGACCGCCGCAGCCGAGACCGGACAGTTCTGCTGCAGTTCAAAATGATAGTCGATGCTGGAGTCGTCCGGCGGCAGCACCGGCACGACCTTTGCATTTTCCGGCGTCGTGCCCACCAGGGCGTTCTTCATATGACCGCGGCGGTAATGCCCGCCGCCGTAGCAGTACGCCTTATCGCCCAGATTGTGGCTGACCTCCGAAACATACAGGTAGCCGGGGCGCTCCTCGGCATCCGGGTGGCCGGCATGATACGGTGTCGTTCCGGTCAGGCCGTGTCCCGGTTCCCCGTGGGTGCCGCCTGCCGCCGCGATCATCGGGATGCTGTGGGTGCAGGTGGCACTGGGCGTATTGAGCATCAGGTCCCGGTAGCCGCGGGCGCGCAGCATTTCGGCTGCGGTCTGCACGGTCCGGAGGTTGGGCATGGGCAGGATGTCCTGTGCCGCTTCGTCGTACAAAAAGCAAGGGAAGCTGCACACGCCGCCCACCTCCACATTCGGCATTGCCTCGATCGCACGCACTGCGCTGTCCAGTTCCTGCAATTCAAAGCCGCCGTACTGCCCGGAATACAGCATGTCGCCTTCTCCCAGAACACGGAGCATCAGCTTCTGGTGCAGGCCCAGCTCGGTGCAGACTGCGCTGATCTCGCGGGCTTTTTCCAGCGTGTACACCGTTACGATCACCGGCTTTGCGCGGAGGATCTTTTTCAGGGCCGCCCGGGGGATCTGGACCAGATGCCCTACGTTGCCGAGGGGGATCTGATTTTCCACCATCGTCAGCGCCTCGCGGAAGTCCACGCACACAGCGCCCACATATCCCATGTCGGTCAGCGCACGGGCGATCAGGGGGTTGCGTCCGATCTGCTTGAGCATGAAAAAGTTCTGCACGCCGTTTGCGTCGCCTGCCTGTTTGATGCTGCGGGCATTTTCCAGGATCGTGTCGTAATCCAGCAGATAGGTGTCCGGCAGGATCACGCCATTCTGCTGCCATTCAATGCCCAGACGCACCAACGGCTGGTTGCGCTCCATTACGGTCTTTAAAAACACAGGGCATCTCTCCTTTTCCTCTCGTTTTTTCAGCGGTTCAGTTTTCATCGACCTGCTCCATGCAGCTGCGCAGGATGCGGATGATGGTGTCCGGGCCGCTGCGCATGGGGTTGATGCGGATCATCCGGTGTTCAATGGTCGGGTCCTGCGCACGGAACGTTCCACTGACACGGTAGATCATGGGGGCAAACTCGTATTTGCTCTCGCTGCCCACCGGATGCGGCGCTGCGCCGAACTTCGGGGCAGCGTCCAGAATTTTTTCGGCGATCTCCTGATCAAACTCCACCAGCAGCACCTTGCTCTGCGCGTTTGCCAGGAACGCCTGCCGCACATGGGGGACCTCGCCGGCGTTCAGGCGGCGGACCAGCTCCTCGTTGACCTCGCTCTGGATGGCGAGCGCCACCGGCGCATAGATCAGGCCGCGCAGGGCCTCCATGGCTTCGTGTCCCTGCACCTGACTGCCGCCGGAATACTGCATCTTGTAGATGCGGTCGATCAGCTCCTTGCTGCCGATCACTGCACCGACGCCCTCCGGACCAAGGATCTTGAAGCAGGAGAAGGTGGACAGGTCGGCCCCCGCCTGGCAGCCGATGGCGTCCACTTTCAGGGCGGCGTAGTTGTCATCGGTCACCACCGGGATGCCCGGCAGCGCAGCCTTGATGGCTGCGATCACGGCCTTGTAGTCGTAGCGGTCCTCCGGCTTCTGCCGGGTCAGCTGCACCAGGGCGCCGCGGATCTCGTCCTTGTGCTGCGCACAGACGGCCTTGAGCTGTTCCAGATCGTTGAAGTCCGCGCGGATGGGTTTCAGCCCCATGGCGTCGATGGTCACCTGCGTCGTCGTATAGATGGGCGAGGTGTGCACCAGAATGGCATCCCCCGGTTTCAGGCAAGCGGTCAGAGCCCAGCGGATCGCGCCCGTGCCGGAGCCGCGCACAAGCAGCGCCGCCGGGGCATCAAAGGTGTCGGCAAAGACCTTTTCCACCTTTACCGTGCAGCGGGGCTTGTTCAGCCCTTTCACCACGCCGAGGTCGCCCAGCGAGAGGACTTCCTCTCCCTGAAAATTGCGGGTCACTGCGTCAATGACCTTGAACTGGAGCTGTTTTGCCTGTTCCAGCGAGATAGAATGCAGGGGATAGGTTTTCATTGTCAATTCCTCGAATCCTTGTTATTTCTGTCCTTTGTAGATGCGCAGTGCATTGCGGTACAGCAGGTTCTCCCATGCGCGGTCCGGCACGCCTGCCTCGCTTGCCAGCGGAGCAAAGGTGTCCAGCAGGTAGCTGTAGCCCACACCGCCCCGGTCTGCAAAGTTGCTGCGGCGGGTGATGTCCATGCTCATGACGATCTGCGTGTCGTACCCTTCCGCACAAAGGCGGCTGAGCCAGTCTGCACGGGAGACATCGGGCTGGTAGTTGCACTTGCCGATGGTGTCGAACGCAATGTTGACCCCCTGATCCAGCAGGCGCTTCATGTAATCCAGATCGGCCGACAGGTCGATGTGGCTCAGCACCACCCGGCTCAGGTCAACGCCAAAGCTCTTGAAGATTTCCAGCTGCTCCAGGCCGCGCGTGCCCAGCGTTGTGTGGGTGCAGATGGGTGCCCCCGTTTCTGCATGGGCGCGGGATGCCGCACGGAACACCTTGGCCTCCGTCTCGGTGATGTCCTTCGAGGTGCCGATCTCGCCGATGACGGTCGCCCGGACACCGGTGCCTTCAATGCCCTCGGTCAGTTCCTTCACCATGATGTCACACAGCTGCTGTTCGGTCAGCGTATAGCACTCCGGCGGGAGAAAGGGCTCCTTGTAGTAGCCCGTCGCGTGGGTGATCTCCACCCCCGCCTGTGCAGCCATTTTCTGCACATAGGCCACGTTCCGGCCCATCCCGCGGTTGGTCTGGTCGATGATGCCGACCACACCGTGTTCCGCCAGCCGCCGGTATTCCGCCGCGGTCGCGTCAAAATCATCCAGCCTGCAGTCGATGTTCTTCTTCGGACCGGACAGGTCGATCGTCGTATGCTCGTGCGCATACAGAATCTTTTCAGGCAGTTTCAAAAGGATTCGCCTCCTGTATTGTTTCTTAACCAGAGCCGCCTCCCGACGCAGGCCGGGAGGCGCTCATTTTATCCGGGGATCAGGCGGCAGGGGTGTACAGAGACAGCAGGAACAGCACGTTTGCGATCAGGCCGACCAGGATCGCGCCCAGAGGACCGACCGCCATGGAGACCAGAGGCTTCTTGCTGCACTTGTTGATGCACCAGAATGCCACGATGATGAACAGACCCGTCGTGGGCATGATTGCCTGAGCAGCCAGGATGCCGCCGATCAGCAGGGCGATGTCGATGACGTAGCTCATAGCGGTACGGATGTTGTCGCCGCAGCGCTTGATGCCGGGGAACTTGTCCAGACCCTTTGCGATGACGTTCAGCAGCAGGATCTCCACGCAGATGCAGGCTGCACCGGCGATCAGGGCGATAAAGGGGTTGGGAATCAGCAGACCGATCACAAAGACGAAGGTCATGCCGGCCGGAGCGTAGACGCCGGTGGTGATGGCGGTGGTGGCAACCAGCGGGATAAAGCCGATGGCACGGGCCAGAGCGGTCAGACCTGCGTTGACGCGGTCACCCTCGGCCAGCAGGCCCAGGCTGATGGGGTCACCGGCCATGATGCTCATGCTGGTGCCTGCTGCGATCAGGCCGCCCATGAGGGCCAGAACCGGCATATACTTGCGGATGCGTGCGACCTTGTCGGCAAAGATCTGGGTCAGCATTTCGTTGGAGTTCTGGTCGTTGCCTTCCTTATCCATGGCAGCGAACACCAGCATGATGATCATACCGGCCAGCAGGGCCATACCGTCCTTGTTCAGGCTGATCGTGTGCTCAGCGTCCAGTGCGATCTTGCCGTAGGTCTCAACGATCTGACGGACCAGCAGGGTCACAACGGCGGTGATGATGCCCTTGGCAGCGCCGAACTGCAGGGCAACCGTCACAGCCGGGAAGATGGCGAAGGCCAGCGTGATACCGGCAGAGACCTGGCCCAGGCTGCCCAGGAAGTTGACCGGCAGCAGGTTGAACAGGTCGATGATCACCTGCAGGCCGAACAGCAGGGCCACGCCGTACACAGCGCCGATGACGCCGGAAACGATCATGCCCTTTTTGGTGTCCGGGCACCAGGTACCAATGATGTCGGTGGTGAGCAGGATGCAGTGGATCAGGATGATGCTTGCGGCAATGGACGTGGGCAGGCCGTAGCCGATGACCAGACCAAAGCCGATGGCAAAGCTGGTGGCTGCCAGAGCCTTGCGATCCATGCGCTTTTCCAGATACTCCGGCAGGACCGGGCGCAGGCCGTCGTTGAACACGGCGATGCTCTGGTTTGCCAGGATCGATGCCAACGCACCAACTGCCGCGATGATAACGTAGCGCAGAATGGTTTCCATATGTAATCCTCCTTATTTGACGATCCGGATCAGAAGCCCAGACCCTTGAGAATGATCGGCACGACCTTTTCGATGTGCTGATCCGTAAAGCCGTATGCCTTCTTGCCGGCCTTGACCTGTGCCAGGATCTCGTCCTCGCTCAGCATTTTGCCCGGCATGGACACCGTTGCGCACTGGTTCATGCCCAGCAGGGCAATGGCCATTGCCAGCGCACCGCCGCCGCCCGTCTTGCAGGCGCCGAAGTAGTAATCTGCCTGCCCGGTCTTGACCGCCATTGCCGCCGCAATGTCATCCTTGATCTCCACCGAGGCACGGTCGCCTACAACACCCTTGATGGTGTCATAAACCTTCTGCTTGTCGATCTGGCCGCCTACTACGATTTTCATAAGCTAGCCCTCCTTTCTGATGTGGGTTTTATGCAAATGCTGTCACGATTGTGCCAGCACGACCCCGATGTGCATGGTCAGGAACTTCTGCTCGTCCTCCGGCAGGTCCGGCAGGATCTCCCGCACCAGCGCCTGCGTTGCTTCCAGTGCCTTGGGGAAGGTAGGCTCCTGGCTGGTCTCTTCGTAGACCTCCTCGTCCAGCGGCTCCACCGGCTCTCCGCGGTGGATGCGCCCCAGCGCAGCGCACAGGTGCGTGATCATGGCGGAGGCGTTTTCTTCGGTCAATGTCAGACCGTATTTCTCCTGAAAAAAACGGATCACATCCTGTACCTTCCGGCAATCCTCCTCGGACAGCATCCCTGCCTGGTGCAGGATCGTTAATCTCGGTTCAAAATCCATCTCTGACATCTCCCAATGATTTTTTGTTTTGCTTACAGCCAGGTGCCGATCTTGTCGGCCAGCGTCTCAGCCGGAGCTTCGGTTCCAAAAATGTTCCAGACCAGCTCACAGATCTCGCCGCAGCAGCTATAGGGGCTGTAGTACGAGGTGGAGTCCGGCTTGAAGCCGACGTTCTGCTTGTTGGTCAGGAAAATGACGGCGGTCTTGTTGGTCTTGTTCATGACCACATGGGTGCCGGTAAAGCCTGCGTGGCCAAAGGCGTCGTAGTGGCGGTCGCCGCGGCCCATGAACGAGGAGCCCCGCTCAAAGCCCAGCCCGCGGGACGGCTTGCCGTTCTGCTCGCTGGTGAACTCGTCGATGACTTCCTTCTTGTAAAGGCGGACGCCCTTGTAGATGCCGCCGTTCAGCATGGCCTGGCACAGCACGGCCAGATCTTCCGCGTCGGAGTACAGGCCCGCGTGACCGGCCACGCCGCCGTTTGCCATCCATGCATTGCCGTCGTTGCACTCGCCCTGCAGGGTGTAGTTGCGCCAGCCGGTGAAGGTGCGGAACGCGTCCAGATCGGCGGTACAGTCGTAGCCAAAGCCCGGGTAGTCGATCTCGTCCACCATGGCATACTCATACGGGTTGCCGAAGGAGGTGGCTGCCACATCCTCGGTGGTAAAGCCGTTGGCCAGCGGCAGATAGGTGGTGCGCTTCAGCCCCAGAGGCTTGTAGATCTCGTTCTTGACGTATTCGTCCATCGAGCGCCCGGTGATCCGCTCCACCAGGAAGCCCAGCATCTGGAAGCCCAGGTCGCTGTACTTTTCCTCGCCGGGGGCGAACATCAGCTCACAGTTGCAGATGTAATCCAGCACCTTGGCCTTGTCCTTCTCGATGTAGAGGAACATCGCCTTCCACTGCGGCAGACCGGAGGTGTGAGTCAGCAGCTGATGCACGGTGACGTTTTCCTTTCCGTTCTTGGCAAACTCCGGAATGTAGCTTGCTACCGTGGCATTCAGGTCGATCTTGCCCTCGCTGTACAGCTTCATGATGGACTGTGTCGTGGCCATGATCTTGGTGCAGGATGCCATGTCGAACATGGTATCCATCTGCATGGGGCGGGGATCGTCCAGCCGCACGCCCATGTCGTTGAGCATTGCGTAGCCGTATGCCTTTTCATACACGATCTTGCCGCCGCGTGCCACCACGATCGTTGCGCCGGGGAAATATCCCTGTCCCATGTAGTTTTCCACAATGTTGTCGATGGCCGTCAGGCGGTCATCGGTCCGGACGGGCATTGCAGACCGGGGGAAGCAGTTCTCCGCCTGCTCCGGGCTTGCACACCCCATAAAGGCAGAGGCAGCTGCCAGTGTGCCAACGGTTTTGCCGGATGCGATCAGGAAGTTGCGCCGAGTGATCTTTTTCATGCGAGATCTCCTTTTCTTTCTGCAAAAAAATCAGACATCCTGTATCGGTTTTCGGAAGAAAATGTTTTATACAATATTTTGTATTTTCATCCCGAAAGAAACATCCGCATGTCCTCCATGCAGATGTGACTTCTGTTTGACAGCACCTTTGCTTAGTAGCGCGGAATGATCTGCTTGCGCATCACCTGCTGCTGGATGTGGTCCACACGCTCCACCGACAGGATCTTGCGCACCAGCTGCGCGGTGATGTTATCACTTTTCCGGCAGGCAAGCACGGCCACGGTATCTTTTTCCTGCTCATCCAGCCGGGGCATCGGATAATAGCTCAGCCCCTCCGGCAGCATATCGGCGCTCCAGACGCCGGCATCAATGACGCCGCTGTGCAGAAACGGCACCAGTTGACTATAGATGATGGGCACATATTGCACCGGCTTATCGGCAAAACAGAACCGGGTCAGCATCTCCTGGTCCACCGAGGAGGCATCCACGCCCACCTTGCAGTTCTGCCAGTCGCCCTTGAAGTCCGGGCGGACAAAGACCCGATGCTGTTCCACATAGCTCTGCGGGCCAAAGGCCGCGATCAGCTGGATGTCCTTGCCCTCCTGCGCATAGTGTTCAAATGCAAGCTGGCTCATGACGCACAGATGAAAGCGCCCTTCTTCCACACAGTTCAGCCGGTAGCCGGAACCGCGCATAAATGCGATCGCACCCGTGACCCCTTTCTGGTTCAGTTCCTCATACAGTCCGCTGGCCAGACCTTCATAGCGCAGGCCATACGGCATAGGCATCACGCAGGTCAGACCCGTATTGCTGCAATACTGCGCCATTGCCACATAGTCGATCTCTGTTGCAATGGTGCCGTTCTGCCCATGGGATTCCAGACGGATCACATGATTCTGTTTCAGGTTGTTCAGCGCGATCTGGATATTCCCCCGTGCCATCTCGCATTGTTCGCTCAGTTCCGTCACCGTGGGGATCCGGTCTCCCGGTTCCAGCCCTGCCAGGATCTGCGCGACCTGCAGCGTTGCCAGACCAGACTTCTGGAGCAGACTTGTGTTCATCATGGTTGCTCTTCCCTTCTCGATCTATCTTTCAATCCGCATCAGGTGGACCGTGGGAAATTCCACAGGAAAGAAGCGTATTTTGGGCGTTCCGCCCCTCCTCACAAGAGACAGATCGCTTGCAGATTTATGATAATACAGAATTTCATATATTACAATATGGAGTCTTGCATAAACTTTTTCCATCAAATTTGTACAACCTGATTTTTCATCCGCCGCGGCTTTCCGGTCCGTCACCACTCTCCCCGGCAGGAACACCATGCGCCGCTCGCCCTTGAGGTCACCCCCGCGTATGCGGGGAAAAGAATGGTATTTGCAGGGCGAAAGTCCCGCACCTGGGATCACCCCCGCGTGTGCAGGGAAAAGTTTCAGCACATTTCCGGCATTTTCCAGCTAGAGGGATCACCCCCGCATGTGCGGGGAAAAGTCCCAGCTCCTTTGTGCTGCTGCTTCCTGTGAGGGATCACCCCCGCGTGTGCGGGGAAAAGCTAGTGCGCTTGATGTGTTGCCGCTGCCTTGCGGGATCACCCCCGCGTATGCGGGGAAAAGCTCCGAGGATACGCGAAGATCTGGAACGAATGGGGATCACCCCCGCGTATGCGGGGAAAAGTCATTTGAGAATGGTGTGAAGGGTTACTTTGAGGGATCACCCCCGCGTATGCGGGGAAAAGCTGTGGACTGTCCTTTTTCGTTACCCCTTGTAGGGATCACCCCCGCGTATGCGGGGAAAAGTACCAAGCAGGCGAAGCAGCAAGACAAAGCCAGGGATCACCCCCGCGTATGCGGGGAAAAGTCTCCGCAGAGGACTTTAAACCACAGACAGGGGGGGATCACCCCCGCGTATGCGGGGAAAAGCCGTTGCAATCTTCCGTCAACTGCACCATGGAAGGATTACCCCCGCGTATGCGGGGAAAAGTGATATCCTCCTTACAGTGTGATTTCCTCAGCGGGATCACCCCCGCGTGTGCGGGGAAAAGTTTTTGGCCGTGTACGGTGCTACCGCGCTGTCGGGATCACCCCCGCGTGTGCGGGGAAAAGCAGCAGATGATCGCCGATGCCGGGAAAGGGATGGGATCACCCCCGCGTATGCGGGGAAAAGCTGAAAGACGGTCGAAACGTCCGCAGAATCCTGGGATCACCCCCGCGTATGCGGGGAAAAGAGACTTAGTTATTTCTGAGAGCGGCGATATTGAGGATCACCCCCGCGTATGCGGGGAAAAGCGCAGGGTCAGGTCATGGCGGGCTTTGCTTTTGGGATCACCCCCGCGCATGCGGGGAAAAGACGGAGTATCGGGCGCTTGTCACAGCCCACCAGGGATCACCCCCGCGTATGCGGGGAAAAGACTAAAAAGATCCCATAGCATCGGCCATTTCAGTTGCATCCTGTGCCTGTTTCATTCAGTTTTGCATAGAGCCTCTGTGTCAGGCGGCAGTCGGGCAGGGCCCCGTGCTCCACCCTGTCTGCCAGCCCAAAATACCGTACCAGTGTGAGCAGCTTAAAGTTGGCAACGCCTATCACCTTCCGCCGCGCAGGCGGGGCGGGCAGTTGGTCATGGTCAGAACTACGATGGCTCCTCACCCGCTTCCCGGTCAAAGTAATTGATACCGTTTGACACCGCACCGACCTTATTATCCCAGAGGTAAACCACATCCGGCTCTTCCGTCTGTTCCTCTTCGGTCAGCAGCAGCCAGCGGATGTCGTGGACCATCCGTTCTAGAATATGATGCTCCACCATAGCATCCCGGACACGGCGGCGCACGACGGCAGGCAGGTCCTCCGGGGCCTGCGCCGCCACCTCAAATGCGATTGGGATGGTCACCTCCGCCTTGTACAGGTCGGCAATGTCGTACACGAAAGAACACTCATGCCCGACGTGCACGAATCCCAGCCCCGGCGCACACCCCAGCGCCACAATGACCGCATGGGCCAGCCCGTACAGGCAGGCATGCACGGTGGGTCACACGGGTGCCGGGGCCGAGCAACAGCACCGAAATGCCCGCCGCCGGGATCTGAACGATACCCTTTTCATCCGTTACGGTGATGGCACCGTCCTGACGGCCCAGCGTGCAGTGTTCCAGGTACAGAAAGGTCATCCGGTCCCGGACCTGCGGCAGCGCCTGCAGATCAGGGCGGATCATGCCCGGCACATCATCCATGGCTGCTTCCTCCGTGCAGGATGGTCATCAGGCCAAGGCCGTAGGCTTTGCCGCGGCCAATGCCCTGACACAGCATCTCCCGGAACGCTTCCGGGTCGGTCACCTGCAGGATGCCCTCATAGGTCACCGCCAGCAATGTGACCGGCCGCTTTCCGTTCTTCCGGAAGTGACAGGTCTGTTTCCGGGTCACCTGAAAAGCGCCCTCCGTCAGGGCAAAGCCATGCTTCCCGGCCTGCTCCAGCAGCCACTGTTCCTGCTCCGCTTCCAGATAGCAGGGCTTCAGGGCACCCCGCGCCAGCGGGTCCGCCGGGTCTTTCCGGGTGCGGGTCGGGTTTGCCGTCAGACGGAACTGCCAACAGCTGCCCGGGGTCACCCGTTCCAGCAGCGGCTCGTAGCGGCGCGTTTCCGGTGCGGCACCCGTCCCGAACTGCGCACACAGTCCGGTCAGGTCGGGGAGCTCCTCGCTGAGCAGCAGCAGATACAGTTTTCCGTTCAGTCTGTCCAGCCGCCACAGCCTGCGGCGTCGTTCGCCGGAGAACGAATTTTCCACCGCACCGTGGAACTTCTGTGGAGAAGTCAGCGCGATCATGGTACTGCGGCGGGCGGGGTCAAGTTCTGTGCGGGACAAATACATTGCATCTCACCTCAATTCTGCAATTCCGCCATGGGGTCGTGCTCCGTCGGTTCCGGCATTTCCGGCCGGTCCAGCCGCCATTCCCGCACCGGGCGGAACCCGTACTGCCGGTGCACCGGGCTGAAGGACACCGGCAGATCCTGCCGGGGCACTGCCGCAGAGTCTGCCGGGTCGGCGTCGGCCACGATGCGCAGCTTCCCTGTTTCCGGTTTTCGTCCCTGCATGGGTTCCGTCCGGAGGACGTCCAGCAGGCTCCCCTGCCGGATGCCCAGACAGAGCGGCAGGGTGGGCGGGCAGGAGCGCCGCCCCAGATACAGCGGGTAGACCGGGTGCCGCAGAGCCGCTTCCAGCTCCCGCAGCAGAGCTTCGTCCCCGCTTTCCAGCCCTGCCAGAAAAACGGCGTCCTGCAGATAGTGGCGGTAGGTCACATAGGAGGTGTCCCGGCTTTTGGCAGTGTGAAAGTCCACCAGCAGACTGCCCTCCTGATCCGCCCGCACGGCAAAGCGCAGGCCGTTCAGCCGGGCAAGGCCCTCCGTGTCGTCCCGGCGCAGCCCCAGCGCCGCCGCCAACAGGCCGACCACGCCGCTCTTGGTGGGTTCCCGGTCGGTCTTGCGGGTCTCAAACTTGGAGTCCGAACCCCAGGCCTGCAAGGGTGCAGCCAGCCGAAGCAATAAGGTCGCCATGGTCACACCTCATTCCCGGACAGCTTCTCCTCTACGGCCTTTTCCAGTACCGCCAGCATGGTGTTCAGCGGCATGGGCTGTGCCAGTTCTTCCAGCCCGGTACCCACCGTAAAGCTCTGCTCCGGTGCCTCTGCAAAGGTATTGTAGAGTTCCTTTGCATACTGTTTCAACGCCATCTTGGACGGTTCTGCATAGCCTTCTTCGCTCTTGCGCACCGGCTTTTCAAAGGCACCGCAGAGGTTCACCGGCTGGTCCTGCCGCAGGGTGATGTAAACGGCATCCGGCAGGGTGCGGTTGGCAAAGCTGTTCTGCTTGCCGGTGGGCATGGAGCGGATGAACGCCTCACCGAACGCCCGGACCGTCTGTGCCGCCTGCTCTGCGCCCAGCGTGCGCACCAGCTCCAGAACATTGACCGTCGCATAGCGGTACAGGGTGGCAGAATTGTATTCCACCGTGCCCAGATGCCCGGCACCGGCGTTGTCCTCCGGGGCACAGTCGTCCACGGCGGTGAAATAGTCGAACTCGTTCTGCACGGTGTGGGTGGAGATGCTGTGGGCCACCTGTGCGGCAGCGTCGTAGTTCAGCGAAGGTGCCTTGGCAACCATCCGGCCAAACAGCACCATGTCCACGGTCGGATTTTCATTCAATGCATCCTCATAGGCACTATCGTCCTTGCAGTTTTCTACAGCCAGTTTTGCCAGCGCCGTGGCCTGTGCCTTTCCAATCAACAGCAATGCAGAGGTGTTATCGCTCTTTTCCCCATCCTTTTTATCGCTTTTTTTGAAGGTAATTCCAGCCCTTTTCAACGCATCCTGGGACATCTTTTCCAGTTTTTTCCGATCCTGTCCGGGAAGCAGTTCAGCCAGTTCATCCGCTACAAGGTCAATTGCCCTTAACGTGCGCTTGCCAATCTCCACCTCGCCACTCATTTCCTCAGTGAACATCACGCGCATGGCGTGCTTCCACGCCTGCGAGGACACCCGGGCACGGACGGCCCCGCCATAGACAGCGGTCTTGGGGCTGCCGGTGTCGTCGCGGTTGACGCAGCTGGGCGGCACGGTCTGCAGAACATGAAAATCAACATACAGGCGTTTGGTATCCATCTCAATTCTCCTTTTCGTTCTCTTTGGTTTTCTCCGTGGGGCTCGCATAAAGGTCCCGGCCCCACCGCAAACGGACATTCGGCGCACCGTCCACAAACTGGTATTGATACAGATCCTCGGCCAGTTGCGGATAATCCAGCGGGATTCCTTCCCGCCGCAGCAGCTGGATCATCCCGCGCAGGTGGTGCGAGACTTCCGGCATGGAATCCGCCGTTGCCAGCGCGTTGAACCGCCGGAGCACACTGCTCTCGGTCCAGTCCTGCCCGGCAGACGTTTTTTTGGCCAGCTGCCGCACTGCACCGCCCAGTGTTCTGCCCGGCTGGTTCATGGAAACACCGGCTTCCCCCTGCTGGTGCAGGGCAAACAGGGTCAACGCCGTATAGACGGCCCATTCCGCCTTTGACGGGCCATTGCTGCCCTGCAGCTGCTCCGGCATATCGGCCAGCAGAGCGCCCCACAACGCAGGCAGGTCTCCGGGCTGACGCCCCACGCCCCGGCGCAGCTCGGCAAGCTCGGCCCGTCTCTGCGGCTCCGGCAGAACTTGCAGCCGACGCAGCTGCCGGGTCACGCAGGCTTTCACCTCATTGGTTTTCATTCTGTCCCTCCTTCATCCTGTTTCGGGTACAGCTTCCGCAGGTAATATAGAAAGCTGTTATAGGCTTTGGGTGCCGTATACAGGCAGCTCTTATCCTTGTTCTTTGCCTCCGGGATGCGGCGGCCCACAAAGGCAGCGGTCCCCGCCTGCTCCACCATCTGCTTGCCCAATTCTGCCGCAAGCCGGTATGCCTGCACCTGCCACTCGGCCGCCTTCTCGACCGGTTCATCCGTCTCCGGGTCAATGCTCTGCAGCCACCGCCGGAACGGCTGATCGACCGCAAAATAGAACTGCGCGCGGGCGGCTTCGGCACCGGTGTCGTTCTTGTCCCCTGCCGCAAGGGCCAGGTTCTGTGCCAGACGACCCACGATCCATGCAGCCTGCTCACAGTTGTTCACCTCATCGTCAACACAGATCTGCCATGTACGGCCCAATTCATTTAGCAGTTCAAGATTCATCGAAAGCGCATCCGTGTAACAATCTTTCATGGAGGCACTTTGCGCTCCGTATTCCACCCCAACTGCACAAACCTGTAGAATTTCTTTTCTGCTCAGCAATTTCCGGCCCTGCAAATAGGTATTCCACCAGATCACGCCGGGTTTATGGCCGCCCCTATCACTGATAGCGGAAAACTCCCGCCAGAGCTGTTTTCCCATCTCATGTTTCCGCGGATCGTAATACACCAGCCCTGTCTTTTTGTCCTCTTTTTTATTCCAGAGCGTCATCGGTTCTGCAAATGCATTCGTGGAATCAAAGAAGTCTCCTCCCAAGACCGTATAGCCCACAACTTTGTTTTCCTTCCGTTCCAGAAGGATCCGTCGAAACTGCGTCGTCATCAGCTCCGCAAAGTTATCCGGGCATGCCACCTCAGTTCGTTCGCCGCTTCTTGCATCCTCAAGCTCCCAACACGGAACATCCGGTTCCCAGAGCTCTCCGCCATCTTGCAGGAACATCAGGTTCCGCATCAGTGTTTCAAACAGATTGCTGCCTTTTACATAGATCACACCGATCCGGCCGAGCCACCCCGGCCCCATCGACGGCAGCGGCCGGTCTTTTGCCTTTTTCTTAGCCGCCGCATCGTCATAATTGTTTAAAGACACAAGCCATCGTGCAGCCTGCGGGTAGTCCATGCTTTCCTTTCCTGTTCCCGCACAGGCAGAAAACAGGCTGGTTTTATTCTCGCTTTCAAACACTTCTCCGTTCAGCTTTTTCGCTCCGAATGGACTGCCGATCTTCGCTTCCGGCACCTGCCAGAAGGGGCGCTCCGGGTGGAACAGCCAGAAGCGGTCCTGCCATTTGTCCAGATAATCCCGGATCGGCTGTTCCGGGAAGTGCCCCAACTGCCACAATTCGCCCCAGCGCTGCAGAGCATCCCGGGGTTCTTCAAACGGTGCCGGTACACCGTTCCCATCCACGCGGGAGAACACCGTGTGCAGCACCGCCAGCAGCAGCCGCAGCATGGCGGCGTCCTGTGTGGGCATCTCGCCCGCAAGGTCCACATACGCATGTGCATGGAGCAGGGCGTCGGTCAGCGAGACTTCCTGCACAGTGCAGTCCTGTGTCCGCACCCGGACCCACCGTTCCTGCAGCAGGTTAAACTCCATCGTCTCCATCCTCATCCTCCTTCTGATAGGTCAGGCCGTTCTCACGGTCGTAGTGCAGCACCTGCCCGGCAAGGTGTGCCGTGCGGCGCTCGTCCAGCAGCAGGACCAGTTCCCCGCGCAGCAGCGGGGAGAGCCGCCATGTCGCAAAATGCTTCCGGGTCTCGGCTTCCAGCGCGTCAATGGTTTGCTGCACACTCCATCGCTTGCTGAAGTACCCCGGCAGACGCAGCCTCTGCCGCGCGATCCGCAAGGCTTCTTCCGGCTGCGGGGGCTGGTCCACCGCTACACAGGGCCCGGCTGCTTCTCCCTCTCCGGGCAGGAAGCGGACATTGCCGCTGCTGTCCTGCATCATGACCAGCACCTCAATGGACGGGTCGCCGTCGCGCACAGCGGCACGGGCACCGGCGTCGCTGGTCTTTGCCCTGTCATCCATCCAGTCGTCCAGCGCATCACCGCATGCTCTCGGCGACGAAATGGCAAAGGCCTTGGCGCTGCGCTGCTTCTTGGCCTGTTCCAGCTCATACGTTCCCCGTGCCGCCGTGCTCTGCGGGTCTGTGGGCAGACAGTCCGGCTCCCAGCCATAGGTGTCCTGCACCAGCCGGGCGATATCCGCAGGCAGCTGCACTTCCTGCGGCAGAAGCTTCCGGGTACGTCCGAGCAGCCATTCGCCATAGATGGCTGCACTGCCCTCGTCAAATTCCTCGGTCCCGGTGTCCAGCACTGCACAGCGGGCTTCCTGCACCGGCTGCGGACGCGCCCGGCCCGGATGCCGGTGCAGCCGTCCGATGCGCTGCAGCAGCAGGTCCATCGGGCACAGTTCCGTAATCATGTAATCGAAATCGATATCCAGTGACTGTTCGAGCACCTGCGTACCCACCACGATCAGCCGGTCGCGCTGCGCCGGGGTCGAGCGCTTGCCGATGCGCTCCATCAGGCGTTGTTCCTTTTCGGCGCGGTCAGGCATCAGGAACTGTGCGTGGAACACAAGCACTTCAAATTCCGGCAGCTCTTCTCGCAGGCGGGCCGCAAGGTCCTGCGCTTTCCGCACCGTGTTGACGATCACACCTGCACAGCCACCCTCCCGCAGCGCGTTCTGCAGCATTTCCGGCAGATGTTCCTCCGTCAGGGATTCCATCGTCACCCGGCGCGGCGGTGTGTGCAGCGGAATGCCGGTTTGCTGCACCTGTTTTCCATCGGTCCAGGTCAGCAGCGGGTAGCCGCGGCAGGTTTTCCAGGGTGCATCCGGCAGCGTTTTCCGGTTGAGATATGCGGTCACAAGTTCGGTGCGCCGCTTGGCGGGCAGTGTGGCCGAAAGCAGGATCACCGGCACCCGGTACTCTCCCAGCCAGTTCAGTGCCCGGTCCAGATAACAATTCATGTAGGCGTCGTAGGCATGACACTCGTCGATCACCACCACCTTGCCCGCCAGGCCGAGATGCCGCAGCATCACATGCTTCTGCTGCAAGGCCGCCATCAGCAGCTGATCCACCGTGCCAATGACAAAGTTGGCCAGAAGCGCCTGTTTGCTGCCCTGAAACCACTGGTGCACCATCACCCGTTCCTCCGGGTCGTCGGCGTCATCCTCCACCGGCACCGGCTCCTGCTGCAATTTCAAATAGTCCGCATTCAGCTGCGCCATGCCGTGCGCCAGCCGGATGGAGTGTTCCAGCCCGTCCGACTGTTTCTGCGCCCAGTTCAGCAGCCGCCCAAAAATACCGTTGGCGGTGGCCTGGGTCGGCAGACCAAAGAAGATGCCGCCCTCCCCGCAGCGCTGTGCCAGAACCTCCGCCGCTGCCAGCGCGGCCTCGGTTTTGCCCACGCCCATCTGGGCTTCCAGAATAAAAATGCCCGGTTCCTGTGCGTTGTTCACAGCCTCCAGCATAGCCTGCTGCACTTCGTTCGGAAGAAAGCCGAACCGCTCCCGGAACTCCGCCGGGTCCGCCGCGGCCTCCTGCACTTCCCAGGGAAGGGTCGGCGCGAATTTCTGCCATGCCCGTTCCACGCGGGCCGGATAAAGGCTCTCGTCGCCCAGTTCCTCTACCGGGATCAGCGGGAAATACCGGGGATTGCTGGCGATCCAGTCCGCCATGATGAGCAGGCCGGTCAGAAGGAGTTCCGTCGGGACCGACAGCTCCGGCAGCTCTTTCACGTCAGAAAAGCCGCTTTCCTGCAGGGCGTGATCGAACAGTTCCTGCCAGCAGCTCCACCAGAATGTTTTCCGTCCTTTGGGCCAGTAGTTCGTTTCGTACACTCCATCCTCCAGCTGGTCCAGAACATTATTTGCCTCCTGCGGCTTGCCGTGGTGTGCCCCCACGACCGAGGCCAACCCTTCCGGGCAGCCCAGCTCCCGCAGGATCGCCTCCCCGGCCAGCGCATGGTGGGAAAATTTCTTTTTCTGCTCGTTCCAGCGGAGCTCGGTATCCTCCTCCAATCGCTGTTTTGCCTCCGGCAGCAGGCTCATGATCGGGCCGGCAAAGGCCAGCGTGATTTTCCCGATATCGTGGACCCACCCCAGAAAAACGACAGTCCGGGTCAGCAGTTCCTCGTCCAGGTCCAGATTCCGCCGCACACTTTCCGGCAGCCACTGCTGCACCAGAAACCGCATAATGCCTGCTGTGTCCCGCAGATGCATCCACAGCGGCAGCCACAAACTGCTGTTATCCGGGTCTGTTTTGCCTGCAAAACGCCGCACCTTGCAGGATCGTTCCGGTCGTTTCATCGTTCCACCTCCAAAGCATCGTTCCCATTGGCAGCCGGTGTTTTTCTGATAAGCAAAGAATAACAGATATGCCATCCCATAAACAGGACTTTCACGTTTTTTCAGCGATTTTTACTCTGTTTTTCTTCTGTTACCCCCGCAAATGCGGGGAAAATCCCTCATTGTGCTAAATCATTGGAGCAATCCCGCAAATGCAGGAAGCGGATTATTATGCTATATCATGTTCTCTTTTTATCCGCATCGTCATTATAGCAACTATTTCAGTCATTTTCAACATTTTATTGTATTTTTTGGGTATTATGAGGCATGTTTTTATTGATCCGCTCCATTGGCCGGGTCGCGGCAGTTTTCTTCCGACGCAAAAATCCCACCGACTTCCTGCTGCGGAAATCAATGGGATTTTATCAGCATCTCTTCAGTTGAAGGCACCATTCTGGGCGGCATACACTGCAATGGTGCTCAGCAGGTCCAGTTCCGCTTTCTGGTAGGTCGTGCGGCCGATGTGCAGCTGTTCCAGCACGTCGGCCTCCTTGCGGTGCTGCAGATAGCGCAGCTGCAACAGATCGGCCCGGATGGGATCCGCTTCCTTGTAATAGGCCATGCTGTCCTCAATGGCCTTTTCCCACCGGCGGTTCACCGGCGACCGCGCCCACTGCCGCCGGCCATAGGCCAGCAGGGCGCTGCGGGTGGCATCACGCTGTTGTTTTGTCATTTCGGCTTTCTCCTTTCTGCAGCGGCCAGGCTGCGCTCATAGCGGTTCTGAGTGTCAAAAAAGCAGGCATCCCGCTCCGACATCGTCATTCCCAGCATCGCCGACAGATTTTCGGCTTCGTTCAGTTTGAACTGGGTCTGCCCCTGCAGTTTGCTGTGCAGCGCGCTCTCGCTGATGTTCAGCGCGCGGGCCACATGCCGCAGCTTGTAGCCGCTGTCGCGGATGTATTCTTCGATCAGTCTGGTATTGGCCATGTTCTCCGCTCCTTTTTTGTCGGTTTCACGTCGTTCAACAATCTTTGGTTGTAGTATAGTCGCAAGTTGATTGTCTGTCAACCGATTTTCAAAAATCACGCGAAAAAAGTTGATTTTCGCCCACTTTTCTGGTATACTGCCTCCAGAAGCACCCATTTCACCGCACAACCATTCGTTTTTGAACGGAGGCGTCTATGTCCGAACTTTCCACCCGCGTCCGGCTGCGGCGCGAAGAACTGGGCCTCTCGCAGGAGCAGTTGGCCCAGCGCATGGGATACCGCTCCAAATCCTCCATCACCAAGCTGGAAAAAGGGGTCAACGACATCCCGCAGGCAAAGCTGGAAGAGCTGGCCGCGGCACTGGAGACCACCCCGGCCTATCTGCTGGGGCTGGACGTGCCTTGCCCTCCGCCGGGCTTTGAGCCGCTGCCCGCCATGGCCATGGTGCCGCTGGTGGGCTCCATCGCCTGCGGCACCCCCATCACCGCCGAGCAGAACATCGAGCAGTACATCGGCGTTCCGGCGGCGTGGCATGCCGACTTTGCGCTGACCTGCCATGGCGACAGCATGGCTCCCACTATCTGCGACGGCGACATCGTTTGCATCCGCTGCCAGCCGGAGGTGGAGCAGGGCGAGATCGCCGCGGTGCGCATCGGCGAGGAAGCCACCCTCAAACATTTTCACCAGCAGGGCGACACTGTGATGCTGCTGGCCGACAACGCCGCCGTCTGCCCGCCCATGGTCTACACCGGTCCCCAGCTGAACGAGATCCGCATTGAGGGCCGGGCCGTGGGCTTCTGCCGCGGTTTATAACCTATCATAAGGAGGGTCCGCCATGTTCTTTTCCAAAAAGAAACCGTCTGCCGCCTACGACTCGGCCGTGCAGCGGCCCGCCTTGCGGTGCAGCATCTGCACCGGGGAGCAGGTGGCCGGTTTTGTGCACCCGGACGGCCATTTTGAGGACGTCCAGCTCATCCGCACCCCGCAGGAACTGGCGGCCTTCCGCACCCGGTACGGCATCCCGCCGGAGACCATCATCGAAAAAATCTACTGAACAAGGAGCGTCCTATGCCCACAGCACCCGAAGAGATGACCCTGAAGGTCATTGCCCACATCCACACTGCCTTTCCCACCAAGTTCGGCATCCCGCGGCAGAGCGGGCTGGTGGACAGCCTGCGGGGCGAGGTGATCTTTACCCCGGAATACCGCAGCGCCGACGCCGTGCGCGGGCTGGAGGATTTCAGCCACATCTGGCTGGTGTGGCAGTTCTCCGGCGCGGTGCGGGACAGCTGGTCCCCCACCGTTCGGCCGCCGCGTCTGGGCGGCAATACCCGCATGGGCGTGTTCGCCACCCGGTCCCCCTTCCGGCCCAACCCCTTGGGCCTTTCCAGCGTGAAGCTGGAAGGCATCGAGATGCGCCCGGAGGTGGGCCCCGTCCTGCTGGTGCGCGGGGCTGACCTGATGGACGGCACCCCCATCTATGACATCAAGCCCTATATCCCCTACGCCGACTGTCACCCGGACGCTGCCGAGGGCTTTACCGGCCAGACCCGGCGCCACCTGTTGGAGGTGTCCTGCCCGGAAGAACTCTGGGCCGCCGTGCCGCAGGCCGACCGCGACGCTCTGCGCGGGGTACTGGCCAACGACCCCCGCCCCTCCTACCAGCACGACCCTGCGCGGGTCTACGGCATGGAGTTCGGCGGGCTGGAAGTGCACTTTACTGTAGACGATCCCGTGCTGACCGTGCGGGACATCACCCGCCGCTGAGGAGCCTGCTATGGAACTGCGCAACATCAACACCTTTTTGCACATTGCCGAGCTGCACAGCTTTTCGCGCACAGCGCGGCAGCTGGGCTACTCCCAGTCGGCGGTGTCCTCCCAGATCGCCCAGCTGGAAGCGGAACTGGGTGCCCCCCTGTTCGACCGGGTGGGCAAGACCGTGCGCCTGACCGGTGCCGGTGAGACCTTTCTGGGCTACGCCCGCACTCTGCTGGCCACCGTGGAGCAGGCGCAGGCCGCCCTGCAGCTGCCCCAGCAGATCAGCGGGCGGCTGCGCATCGCGCTGGCCGACTCGGTGTGCAGCACCTTTCTGCCCGACCTGCTCCAGCGGTACCACGCGCAGTTCCCGCAGGTGGAACTGGTGCTCTGCACCGCCACTGACGACGGCATGCTGCAGATGCTGACCACCAATCAGGTAGACCTGGCCTATACGCTGGACCATCCCCTGCTGCAGCCTACGCTGGTGCAGGCCGTGGACGTACCGGAGCCGGTGTGCTTCATCGCGCCCGCCGGGCATCCGCTGGCCGCCCGGGACACCGTGTCGTTGGAAGAGCTGGTGCAGCAGGAATTCCTGCTCACCGAGCGGGGCATGAGCTACCGCGATGCACTGGACCAGTGTCTGGCCGCCCACGGCCTGCAATTGCAGCCCTATCTGGAACTGGGCAGCGCCGCGCTGCTGTGCCAGATGGTGGAGCGGGGCATGGGCCTTTCCTTTTTGCCGGAATACATCGTGCGTGCCGCACTGGCCGCCGGGACACTGGCCCGGCTGAACGTACCGGACTGCCGGGTGGAGATGCACCGGCAGCTGTTCTACCACCGGGACAAATGGCTGACCCCCCAGATGAAGGGATTCATTGCACTGGTGCGGGAAGGTACCGCCCAGCCTGCCGCCCCCACACAAGCCTGAGAAGAGCTTCTCTATGCGCAAACCCAGGATCATCTTTTTTGACATCAACGGCACCGAACCGGACCTGGACGACTACTTTGCCGTGGCCAAGTCCACCGTGCCGGTGTCGCCCGATTTTGACGCCATGGCCTTTGGCGCCGACAACGGCCTCATCTGAGCATCCATCAACGCAAAAACACCCGCCGGGCCTTCTGCTGCTGCAGAAGCCACCCGGCGGGTGTTGTCGTTTCAGTTTTCTAAAGTCAGCAGGAACTGCCGCCGCACAGGTCGGTCACCTTCTGCACTGCAGCGGTCACCAGATCACCGATGGGCTGTTCCGGCACGCCGACGATGTAGTTGTCGCAATGGTTCACCGGGATCAGCACCCGCTTGGCCCCGCTTTGGCACACCGCAGCGGCCATGGCGGGGGTGATCTCGCCCAGCAGGGCATCCGCGATCACGATGCCGATGGGCCCCACGATGATATCCGCGTGGCGGCAGTTGACCACCACCGCGTTCTCGCCGGTGGCGGTGCGCACCGCGCCTGCCTTGCGCATGGCACTGGTGGCCAGGCTGTTGGTGCCCACCGCTGTGAGCTGTGCCTGCGGGCACTGGGCGCTCAGGGCCGCTACCAGCTGTTTGCCCAGGCCGCCGCCCTGCCCGTCAATGACCAGGATCTTCATGAGCATCCCCTCAGAAGTCGATCTCTTCCAGACGCAGCAGCGCCAGGATGTAGATCTTCACGGCCTCCAGCAGCTTGTCGATGGGCGCTGCCTCATTGGCACCGTGCATCGGGCCGCCAAATTCCGGCAGGGGCAGATCCACATGTTCCGGGCCGAAGCTGACCGCATAGGGGAAATGGCGGGCATAGGTGCCGCCGCCCATGGTAAAGGGCTTGGCGTCCTCGCCGGTCACCTCGTTGTAGGTGTTGATGCAGGCCTGAATGGCGGGGCTGTCGGCCTCAATGTAGAAGGGCTCGGCAGCGTCCACATCCTGCAGCTGTGCACCGCTGCCCAGAGCTGCGGTGACCTGTGCGGCGAGCTTGTCGCCGTCGGTGCAGGTGGGGAAGCGGCTGTCGATGGTCTGCACCAGACGGCCCTCCTCCATATAAATGCGGCCGCCGATGATGGTCAGCGGACCGAAGGGGCCGTCGGCGCAGTCGATGCCAAGGCCGGTACCGGCGGTGGAAGCGTGCAGCTTGCGCAGGGCTTCCAGATAGGCGCGCTCGGCGTCGTTGCACAGGCCATTGTCCAGCAGATAGTTCACCACCAGACCAATGGCATTCACGGTGCCTTCCGGCATGGCGGCATGGCCGGCCTTGCCCCAGCCGCGCACCCGCACGCAGCCTTCCCCGGCGGGCTCCAGCGTGATGTTGGGGGCGTTCTTCAGTTTGGTGATGTCGGTGTGCAGCAGAGCGCTGGCACGGTCCGGCACGGCATTGTTGGCCACACCGCCCTCAAAATCACAGATCACGCCGTTGCACACCGGGCTGACGATCTTGCCGCCGAAGTGGCCCTTCTCGCCGTTGCACACCGGGAACTCGGCATCCGGGGTAAAGCAGAAAGC
>OFMO01000695.1_pt1 | contig 25937 bp, 19 predicted proteins | sample 1541821 | NCBI WGS metagenome assembly OFMO01 (sample SAMN04209253, study PRJEB22552) | human gut metagenome | biome: gut; material: feces | host: Homo sapiens | place: USA: Oklahoma | reverse complement strand
AAGAGGGCATTTTAATAGAAGAAATAGATTTGGACCGGGAAGACCAGATCAGAGAGCAGCTTCCGTTATTAAAACACCGCAAATCTGAAATGTACCATTTATAGGAGAACACATTTTTTTCGCAGACTGACCATAGATCAAACACATTTATTAGATATAGTAATACCATCAACAAAAACAAAAGAAACAGAGAAAATTCAAAATAGAAAAAACAGAGAGGTATTACTATGAAATATAAACATCTGGCAATGATCATGGGAGTTATGATAACAGCAACATCTGTGGGCTCTACGGCAACAGTATTTGCAGAAGAGAGCAAGACAGAAAGTACTCAGGATGCAGGTGATACTACAGAGGATATAGCAGAAACATCAGATGAGGATGCTGAAAAAAAGAATGACGATACAGAGCAAACAAAGGAAAATGAAATTCTCGGTGAAGTAAAATCTGTGGAAGATGGAAAAATCACCATTGCAGTAGGAACCAGAAAAGAAATGGCACATCCTGGTGAACAGCCTCAGAGCGGAGAGAACGGAGAAGCTCCGGAAAAACCAGAAGGCGAAGCTCCAGATGGTAACGGTGATGGTCAGGGAACTCCGGACGGAGAAGCACCATCTATGTTAGACCTGACAGGCGAAGAACAGGAAATCACAGTTACAGACAGCACAGTGATTACGAAACAGTCCATGGGCGGCGGACAGGGAGCACCTGGTGGAGAAGCTCCGGAGAAACCGGATGGAGATAATGCCGATGACAATGCAGATGCAAAACCGGAAGATACTGATGATTCAGAAAAGACAGATGCATCTGACAGCGAAAAACCAGACGGAGAAGCCCCGGACGGTAACGGCCAGGCACCAGATGGTGCAGGCCAGACCGAAGAGATTACATTAGATGACATCAAAGAGGGCGACGTAGTGGCTATCACATTAGATGATGACGGAAACGTAGCAACTATCACAGTCCAGTCCATGGGCGGTGGACAGGGTGGTCCTGGCAGTCAGGCTTCCGGTGTGGACAGCTACGATGCAGCAAATGAATACAGCTCAGATGAAACAGTCTCCGATACCTCTCTGGAATCTACAGGAACAGACGAAAATGCAGCACTTGTTTCCAATGGTGCAGAGGTTACCTTCAGCAATGACGCAATCTCAAGAACATCTTCCGACAGCCAGGGCGGTGATAACTCCAGCTTCTATGGTGTAGGTGCAGCAGTTCTTGCCACAGACGGAACTGCATATGTCAAAGGCAGTACAGTAACCACAGACAGCAAAGGCGGTGCAGGACTCTTTGCATACGGTGACGGAACTGTATATGTAGCAGATACAGATATCACCACACAGCAGGATACTTCAGGCGGAATCCACGCAGCAGGTGGCGGCAAGCTCTATGCCTGGGATCTGAATGTAGAGACAAATGGCGAATCCTCCGCGGCAATCCGCAGTGACAGAGGCGGTGGAACAATGGTAGTGGACGGAGGTACTTATACATCTAACGGGGTAGGCTCTCCTGCGGTTTACTGTACAGCGGATATTGCAGTCAATAATGCTGAATTGACAGCAAATGGTTCAGAAGCAGTCTGCATCGAGGGATTAAACTCTCTGAGACTCTATAACAGCAATCTGACCGGAAATATGAGTGATGATGAACAGAATGATACCACATGGACAGTCATTCTTTATCAGAGTATGTCCGGTGATTCTGAAGTAGGTAACAGTACATTCCAGATGGATGGTGGAACGATCACATCCAAGAATGGTGGCTTATTCTATACAACAAATACAGAATGTACTATCACATTAAAGGACGTAGACATCACATACAATGATGACAATGAATTCTTCCTGCAGTGCACAGGAAACAACAACCAGCGTGGATGGGGCCAGAGCGGTGCTAACGGATCTGACTGCAATTTCACAGCAGACAGCCAGGATATGAAAGGAAATGTAATCTGGGATTCCATCAGTGACCTTGATTTCTACATGACCAACGGCAGCACACTGGAAGGTGCGTTTGTCAATGACGAATCCAACGCAGGAAACGGTGGAGACGGATATTGTAACGTAGTAATTGACAAAGATTCTACATGGACAGTAACCGGCGACAGCATCATCACATCCCTGTCAAACGCAGGAACCATCACAGATGCAGACGGCAAAACAGTCTCCATCGTAGGTACAGACGGAACAACTTATGTAGAGGGTGACAGTGACTACACAATCACAGTAGGCTCCTATCAGGACAGCGCAGATACATCTGCATCTACTACAGTCGATGACTGGTCCAACTATGAGATAGAAAGACCGGAATCTCTGTAAATTAAACAAATAAAATCTAAGTAAAATGAGAAAAAAACTCATATCCAATGTATGAATAATGCAGAAACAAAGGCGAAACAGATAATTAAGACAACAGCAATAAAATCAAAATGTAAAAAAATCACGGCGAACAGTCGTGATTTTTTTATGCGCATTTAACATTTATTTGCCCAAAATAAGATTGTTGGTGATGTCAAAAAGTTTTTATAATAATGCCAGAGCGTATTTGAAAAATCATTTCCGCAATCTGCATTTTTCAAACACACTCCAGTGTCAAATGCAAAAAGTCGGTGGACAGTGCAATGACAATAAAAAGCAATATAGTTAAAAAAGAGGAGAGAAATATCAATAATATGCAGAACAATCTTGCATCAATGATAAAAGAAAAAAACTGTTTCTTCTGGATATTGACGGAACTGTTGCTCTGGGAAGTGAACTTCTTCCGGGTGCAGCAGACTTTCTTCAGACAGTAAAAGAAAACGGTGGAATTTTCCGGTTTCTGACAAATAACTCGTCCAAAGCAGCCAGTGATTATGTAGAGCAGTTTCATGACTGGGGAATTGAAACTACGGAAGAGGAATTTATCACTGCAGGAACCTACGCCAGAGATTTCATGAAGAAATATTACGGAAACGAAAAAATCCTGGTAGCAGCTACCGAAACCTACTGCAGCGAACTGCGAAAAGTAGGTCTGAACATCACAGATCAGGCAGGAGATGATGTAGACTGCGTACTTTGCGCTTATGATACAGAGCTTACCTATGAGAAACTGGTTCAGGTCTGTAAACAGCTCACAGAGACAAAAGTTCCCTGGTTTGCAACAAATCCGGATCTGCGTTGCCCTATTGATTTCGGAATGATACCGGACTGCGGTTCCATCTGCCGGATGATTACGGCATCTGTTGGCAGAGAACCGGAATATATCGGCAAACCTGCACCCGGAATGGTATATGCCTGTCTGGAAGAAACAGGATGCACTCCGAAACAGACCCTGCTTATCGGTGACAGAATCTATACAGATATGGAATGCGGGAAACGGGCAGGCATTGACAGTTGTCTGGTGCTTACAGGCGAAGCCAGTGTAGAAGAATGGAAAAATGGTTTCCGGTGCCAGTCACTGGGGAAGCTTGCCGGATATTTTTCATAAAGATAACTGAAAAGGTATTGCCAAAGCAGCCCGACAAAAAAATATCAGTGAAAAATATTAATCGTAAAAGCAGGAGAGGAAAGGAAATCAAATGTCGGAAATCATATTAAGAGACATCTGCAAAAGCTATGAAAACGGCTTTCAGGCAGTAAAGAATTTTAATCTTGAAATAGAAAAAGGAGAACTGGTAGTTTTCGTTGGTCCGTCCGGATGCGGAAAGTCAACCACACTTCGAATGATTGCAGGACTGGAAGATATCAGCGACGGTGAATTATGGATCGGAGACAAACTGGTCAACTATCTGGAACCAAAAGAGCGCGACCTTGCAATGGTTTTCCAGAGCTATGCTCTCTATCCACAGATGAATATTTACGATAACATTGCTTTCTCTTTGCAGGTAAGAAAAGTACCGAAAAAAGAGATTGATAAAAAGGTTCATCATGTAGCAGAACTTCTGGGACTGGAAAATCTGCTGAAACAAAGACCAAAGAATCTTTCAGGTGGTCAGCGTCAGCGAGTAGCCATCGGAAATGCTATCATCCGTGAGCCGAAAGTACTTCTTATGGATGAGCCATTATCCAATCTGGATGCCAAACTTCGTACCCAGATGAGAGTAGAACTTGCAGGTATTCACAAAGCACTTGGGAACACCATTATTTACGTCACTCATGATCAGACAGAAGCAATGACTCTGGGAGACAGGATCGTAGTGATGAATCAGGGAGCAGTACAGCAGGCAGATACTCCGCAGAACCTGTATGCTTACCCAGTAAATCGCTTTGTTGCAGGATTCATCGGTTCTCCATCTATGAACTTTATCAAAGGTCTGGCAATGGAAAAGGTAGGAATCCCTACATTCCGTACAGAGAACGACGGAGACATCCCAATCCCGGATTTCTTATGGAAAATCCTGAAACGTCAGGGCTATGTTGGAAGAAACATTGAACTCGGAATCCGTCCGGAACATTTTCTGGAAAAACCCGCAGAAGCAGATACCAGAGGAGAGTGGAAAATGGAAGTCACAGTCACAGCCAGAGAACTGCTTGGGGCAGAAGTAATTCTTCATTTCAATCACGATGGTCAGGACTGCTTTGCAAAAGTTTCCGGTGACAGTCTGCTTGATAAAGGCGATAAAGTAACACTCTGGATCGACATGGCATACATTTCAGCATTTGATCTGGAAACTCAGGAGAATATCACTCTGAGAAAAGGGATGTTTTCATAAGCAATGATATTGTTCAAAAGTTCAATATAAAACTCATAAAAACAGGAAAGGTGTTCAATACATGAAGAAGTTAAAAAACACAGGTGCCTACGCATACCTGTTTCCAAGCTTTTTGATCTTTGGAATCTTCTTATTCTACCCGTTTTTTAAGACTTTATACTTAAGTCTTTTTAAAACGAATAAGATGGGACAGGCAAAACTATTCGTAGGACTTGGCAACTACAAAGAATTATTACAGTCATCCTCATTCTGGAACAGTCTGGCAGTTACCCTGATCTTTGTTGTGATCGTAGTTGCAGTCAGTATGATCCTGGGACTTACAACAGCAGTCCTCTGCAACAAAACATTTCCGGGAATCCGTTTTTTCAGTACTGCATATGCACTGCCAATGGCAATCGCATCCAGTTCAGCAGCAATGATCTTCAAGATCATGCTTCATCCATCCGTAGGAATCATCAATAAGATTTTTCATCTGGATATCAACTGGGTCAGTGATCCGAAATACGCACTGATCTGCGTAGCAGTTCTTACTGCATGGCTTAACAGTGGAATCAACTTCCTGTATTTTTCAGCAGGATTAAGTAACATTGATGAAACTATTTATGAACGAGCTTCCGTAGACGGCGCAAGTTCATTCCAGAAATTCTACCGCCTGACACTTCCGGGACTGGCACCAATGATGTTCTACACATTAGTGGTAAACATCATTCAGGCATTCCAGTCATTCGGACAGGTCAAGATTCTGACACAGGGTGGTCCCGGAGAATCCACAAACCTGATCGTGTATTCCATTTACAGAGATGCCTTCTTTAACTATCGTTTCGGAAGTGCAGCAGCCCAGTCAGTGGTACTTTTCCTGATCGTGCTGGTACTTACTCTGGTAATGTTTAAAATTGAGAAAAAAGGAGTGAAATATTAATGTCACAGTTAGGCAGCATCACTGCTGAAAAAGAAAAACAGATGGATCTGGAACGCCAGAGGTTTCAGGAAGTAAAAGCAAAAATGCTGGCGCAGCAGAAATATAAAAGAGCGGCCAGAACTGCCGGACACATTGTCTTAAATATTGTCGTGGCATTAATTGTTCTTCTGCCTCTTTTATATGCAGTAAGTATTGCATTTATGCCATCCGGTGAACTTTTTACTCTGGATATGAATATCCTGCCCAAACATCCGACATTGGAGAATTTCCGACAGGCACTGCAGAAGGTTCCACTGGTTCGTTTTGTAGTAAACTCTTTCCTGGTAGCAGGTCTCATCACTTTCGGACAGATCATTTCCTGTTCACTGGCAGCATTTTCCTTTTCCTTCCTGGACTTCAAAGGAAAAAATGTGCTGTTTATGCTGGTGATGGCAACTATGATGATTCCGGGAGAGGCAACGATTATTTCCAATTACCTGACAGTCAGCGGATGGAACTGGCTGGATTCCTATCAGGTACTGATCGTGCCCTATCTCACATCTGCAATGGGAATCTTTCTGTTCAGACAGTTTTATCTTACATTTCCGATTTCGCTGTATGAATCAGCGAAGATTGACGGCTGCTCCAATCTGCGATTTATCTGGCAGATTCTGATGCCGCTGACAAAATCAGCAATGGGAGCTATGGCAGTGTACACATTTATTAATGCATGGAATATGTACATGTGGCCATTACTTGTGACAGGATCAGACAAGATGCGTACTGTACAGATCGGTATCGGTATGCTGGACAGCGTAGACTCCCAGTCTATTACATTGATGATCGCAGGCGTAGTACTGATTATCCTTCCGTCCATTTCCATATTCATTGCAGGACAGAAGCAGCTGATCCGAGGTATGTTCTCAGGTGCCGTAAAAGGCTGAGAAATAGAGAAAACAAAAACAAACAACATGAAAAGAAAGAGGTAAGTTATGAAGCGTAAACTCGCAGTATTATTAACAGCAGCAACAGTATTCAGCACAATTCTTCCAACTACCTGCATGGCAGCAGAGAAAAAGGCAGACATTCCGGAGGGAACAACGATTTCATTCTGGCACGCAATGGGCGGTGTCAACGGGGAAGCACTGGACTATCTGGTGAATAAATTTAATGAAGAAAATGAATATGGAATTAAAGTGGATTCTCAGTATCAGGGAGAATATGACGATGAGATCAATAAGTTAAAGAGTGCCCAGCTTGGAAATATGGGAGCTGATCTGGTGCAGATTTATGATATCGGAACCCGTTTCATGATCGATTCCGGATGGGTGATCCCAATGCAGGACATGATTGACAGCGAAGGATATGATGTATCTGATCTGGAACCAAATATCACAGCTTATTATACAGTAGATGATAAATTATATTCCATGCCATTTAACTCCTCTACACCGATTCTTTATTACAACAAGGATATGTTTGACAAAGCAGGTGTGACAGAGGTACCTACAAGCCTTGAGGGAATCGCAGAGGTTGCAGATGACCTTGTAAACAAAGGCGGTGCGGGAGAAGCGTTATCCATGGGAATCTATGGATGGTTCTTTGAAGAATTTATGTGCAAACAGGGTCTGCCATATGTAGATAACGGAAATGGACGTGAGGCAGCAGCTACAAAGGTTGCATTCGATGAAAACGGAGGTGCACTGAATATTCTTAATGAGTGGAAGAAACTCTATGATGCAGGCTATGCACCAAACGTAGGAAGAGGCGGAGATTCCGGACTTGCAGATTTCTCTTCCGGAAAAGCAGCCATGACATTAGGCTCCACAGCATCCCTGAAACAGATCCTGCAGGATGTAAACGGTTCCTTTGAAGTAGGTACTGCATACTTCCCATCCATCACAGATGATGATAAAGGTGGTGTATCCATCGGTGGTGCTTCCCTCTGGATGCTCGACAACCAGGACGATGCAAAAAAAGCAGCTACATGGGAATTCGTAAAATATCTGGTATCTGCGGAATCTCAGGCATACTGGAATGCACAGACAGGATACTTCCCTGTAACAACAGCAGCGCATGATGAGCAGGTATTCAAAGACAATATTGCAAAATACCCACAGTTCCAGACCGCCATTGACCAGCTTCATGATTCTGCACCGGAATATGCAGGTGCACTTCTCAGTGTATTCCCGGAAGCACGTGCGATTGTAGAGACAGAAGTAGAGAATATGCTCAACGGAAAAGAATCTGCAGAGGATGCGGTGAGCAAAATGGCCTCTGATATGAATAAATCCATCGAAGATTATAACTTGCTGAATGAATAAAAAATATTGATAACAGTATACCGAGAGGTGTTATAATCATTCACAGGAAAAATATTTATATTTAAATGATGACAGGGAACTGCGTATGCGGTTCCCTGTTTATGAAGATTTACGGTAATTTCCCCAATATGACAGCCTGGCTGTCCGGGTATTTTGCAAAAAAGCGGAGATGGAAAAGGTGAAATATATTATTGGGGGAGTATTGTAAATGAATTTTATATAAGAGAGGCATATGGAAATGACAGAAACAACAAAGAGAACAACAAAAGTATGGGCACACAGGGGTGCCAGCGGATACAGACCGGAGAACACTCTGGAAGCATTTGAACTTGCCATCAGACAGGGCGCAGACGGAATCGAACTGGATGTACATACTTCCGCAGACGGCGAACTCATCGTTATGCACGACGAAAACGTAGACCGCGTCACAGACGGAACCGGACTGATCAAAGATATGACACTGGCTCAATTGAAAGAATTAAAAGTCAGTACACCCGCAGAACCATCAGGAATTTATCACATTCCAACTCTGGCAGAAGTACTGGAGCTCATGCGCACCACAGATATGATGGTAAACATCGAACTAAAGAACAGCATCTGCTTCTATCCGGGAATGGAAGGGAAAATCCTGAAACTGGTAAAAGAAATGAACATGGAAGACCAGCTGATCTATTCCTCCTTTAACCATTACAGCCTGTTACAGTTAAAACAGCTGAATGACCATGTACAGACCGGAATCCTTTTCAGTGACGGATGGGTAAATCCAGCCATGTACGCCAAAAATCTCGGAATCAACGCCGTACACCCTGCAGTTTATCACCTGAAATACCCACAGTTCATAGAAGAAGTCAAACGTGCCGGACTGAAAATGCACGTATGGACTGCCAACAAACCAGAACACATCCAGCTGGTAAAAGACGCAGGTGCAGAAGCAGTCATTACCAATTATCCGGACAGAGCGATTGAGATTATAGAGAAATAAAAAATTCCTGCCTGTTCATATGAAACTGTCATATGTTCAGGCAGGATTCTTTCTTGTATCATTATATAGATATTGTGGATTTTCAGAGTTTTCTGTTGCTATTTGAAAACCATTTCAGAAATTATTTCTGCAGTTTCTTAGCATGCTCAGATTTCGGTTCACAGGTAAGTTCAACACCCAGCTTACGGAATTCCAGGATATCCACCTGAGACAGAAGTACGGAAGTATGAACCTGGCAGCCTTTTAATTTTGGAATCTGTTGCAGGGCAAGCTTGGCATCTTCATTATCTGCGGCACTGATGGAAAGTGCGATCAGAGTCTCATCAGAGTGAAGTCTTGGGTTTTTGCTTCCGAGATATTCTGTTTTGAGTGCCTGAATCGGTCTTAATGCTTCCGGAGAGATAACATGTTTGTCATGATCGATTCCTGCCAGTTCTTTCAGTGCATTCAGAAGCAGTGCTGAAGATGCACCAAGAAGTTCAGAGGTCTTACCTGTAACAATACGTCCGTCAGGAAGTTCCATGGCAGCAGCAGGTGCACCTGTTTCTTCTTCACGTTTCAGCGCAGCAGGAACCACCTTGCGTTCTTCGATGGTCACATGAGCCTGTTTCAGCAGAAGCTCAATCTTATAAACTTCTTCTTCGCGGCCTGTTCCGCGAACCAGAGCTTCCATGCTCTTATAATATCTGCGGATGATCTCCTGACGTGCAGCTTCCTTGCAGACTTCATCATCAACGATGCAGTTACCGGCCATATTAACGCCCATATCTGTGGGAGATTTGTAAGGGCACTCGCCCATGATCTTTTCAAACATAGCCTGAAGAACAGGGAAAACTTCAACGTCACGGTTGTAGTTAATAGTAGTCTCACCATATGCTTCCAGATGGAACGGGTCGATCATGTTCACATCATTTAAGTCAGCAGTAGCTGCTTCATATGCCAGATTTACCGGATGCTTCAGCGGGATATTCCAGATTGGGAAAGTTTCAAATTTGGCATATCCTGCCTTGACACCGCGCTTGTATTCATGGTAAAGCTGAGAAAGGCAGGTGGCCATTTTTCCGCTTCCGGGTCCTGGAGCAGTGATGACAACCAGTGGTCTTGTTGTTTCGATATAATCGTTCTTGCCATATCCCTCATCACTTACAATAAAGGAAGTATTATTCGGATAACCCGGAATCAGATAAAGCACGTATACTTTGATTCCAAGCTTCTCCAGACGTTTCTTAAACGCATCTGCGCTTTCCTGTCCGGAATACTGGGTGATGCAGACACTTCCTACATAAAGTCCGCGCTCTGTAAAGACTTCCATAAGGCGGAGTACATCTTCATCATAAGTGATACCCAGGTCACCTCTGACTTTATTTTTATCAATATCAGCGGCGCTGATTACAATAACGATCTCTGCCTGATCAGAAAGCTGCATCAGCATACGCAGTTTGCTGTCCGGCTCAAATCCCGGAAGAACTCTGGAAGCATGGTAGTCATCAAAAAGCTTGCCGCCAAATTCCAGATAAAGTTTGTTTCCAAACTGGTTAATACGTTCCCGAATATGTTCGGACTGCATTTTCAGATACTTGTCGTTGTCAAATCCTATCTTCATTTGTTCATTTCCTTTCCTCATCACATTTTTAGTACTGCTCATTTAGAATATCCCGGGACATACAGCGCAAATTTATGCGGTCAGCATAAATTCTGTGTATTGCGGAGTGCATTACCGGGAACGAAGTGAGCAGTAATCAGTTTGTCAATAGTATACTACAAAAAGAACGGTTTGTAACAGAGAAATTTAGAAAAATACAAATAAATTTTGTTGCTGCAGAAAAAGCACAGATTCTGTTTTCAGCAACAGAAATCCGGATATAACGTAAATTTCACAATCTCGCGGTTGATTTATAGAATAATTCTCTTTATAATAAGAACGATAACGTTTAGGAGGAATGAAATGGATAATCATATGGATAACAATCCGAATGGCAATCGTCCTGATAATAATAAAGGTCCGGGCAGACAGGACCCGAACAAGAATCATCAGTCGATACTGGCCTTTCTGGTATGCCTCCTGGTAACTCTGGTATGTTTCGCCATGTTTACCAATATGCTCAAGGATAATTCGAGTGAGATCACTTATGATAAATTTATTGAGATGGTAGATGATGGAGATGTGAAAGAGGTTACGCTTCAGTCAAATACACTGACGATCACGCCGAAACATCAGTCATCAGGATTTTCAGAAGAAGTTTATTATGCCAATCAGATGGAGTCAGTAGATAAGCTGACGGAGAGACTTGAGGGAACAGGAATCAAGTTTGAGTATAAGAAGCCGGATGCAGCAGGGGAAATTATTTCTATGCTGGTCAGTGTGCTTCTGCCAACGATTCTGCTCTTTGTACTTCTGACGGTATTTATGCGCCGCATGAATAAGGGCGGCGGAATGATGGGCGTTGGAAAGAGCCGCGCCAAAGCCTACATTCAGAAAGATACAGGAATTACTTTCAGGGATGTGGCAGGGCAGGATGAGGCCAAGGAATCACTGCAGGAGGTGGTGGATTTCCTGCATAATCCCGGCAAGTATACCACCATCGGAGCGAAGCTGCCGAAAGGAGCTTTGCTTGTAGGACCTCCGGGAACCGGTAAAACACTTCTGGCAAAGGCAGTAGCAGGAGAGGCACATGTGCCGTTTTTCTCTCTGTCAGGTTCTGAGTTTGTGGAGATGTTTGTAGGTGTGGGTGCATCACGTGTCCGCGATCTCTTTGAGGAAGCAAAGAAGAATGCACCATGTATCATTTTTATTGATGAGATTGATGCAATCGGAAAGAGCCGAGATTCTCATTATGGCGGCGGCAATGATGAGCGTGAGCAGACCCTGAACCAGCTTCTTGCGGAAATGGACGGATTTGACACTTCAAAGGGACTTCTGATCCTGGCTGCTACCAACCGTCCGGAGGTTCTTGATCCGGCACTTCTTCGTCCGGGACGTTTTGACAGACGTGTCATTGTGGACAGACCGGATCTGAAGGGAAGAATCGAGATCCTGAAGGTTCATGCAAGAAATGTACATCTGGATGAGACTGTTGATTTTGAGAACATTGCACTTGCAACTTCCGGGGCAGTGGGTTCGGATCTGGCTAATATGATCAACGAGGCTGCTATCCTTGCTGTTAAGAGTGGACGCAGCGCAGTATCCCAGAAAGATCTTCTCGAAGCTGTTGAAGTAGTTCTGGTAGGTAAAGAGAAGAAGGACAGGATCCTCAGTGCACAGGAGCGCAGGATCGTATCCTATCATGAGGTAGGACATGCACTGGTAAGCGCCCTGCAGAAAGATGCAGAGCCTGTACAGAAGATTACTATTGTGCCGAGAACTATGGGGGCACTTGGTTATGTAATGCAGGTGCCTGAGGAGGAGAAATATCTCAATACAAAGAAGGAACTGGAAGCAATGCTTGTGGGATATCTTGGCGGACGCGCAGCAGAGGAACTGGTATTTGACACTGTCACAACCGGGGCGGCCAATGATATTGAGCAGGCTACCAAAGTGGCAAGAGCCATGATTACACAATATGGTATGTCTGATAAATTCGGACTTATGGGTCTGGCTACACAGGAGAGTCAGTATCTCAGCGGAAGAGCAGTGTTAAACTGCGGCGATGACACTGCCACAGAGGTTGACCATGAGGTGATGATACTTCTGCATAATTCCTATGAAGAAGCAAAGAGACTGATCGGCAGTCACAGAGAAGCACTTGATAAGATTGCTGTTTATCTGATCCGCAGGGAAACCATTACAGGTAAGGAATTTATGAAGATTTTCCATGCGGTAGAGCGTGGAATCGAGATTCCGGAAAATCTGGATGATCTGGTAATTCCGGAGGAAAAACAGAATACAGTAACGCTGGATAAGCCAGAGATTCAGTGATACAATAACAGAGTCGGAAATGAAATAATTTCCGGCTCTGTTTTCATACCACGGGAAATTACGCTGTAATATCTCATGGATACGAAAAGCATTCAGGGCAGGATTTTTTGTATAGAGGAGAGTTTATGTTTCAGATAGAAGAAGAACTGAAAAAACTTCCGGGTAAGCCTGGGGTTTATATTATGCATGGGGAGAAGGACGAGATCATCTATGTTGGAAAAGCCGTCAGTCTGAAAAACAGGGTGCGTCAATATTTCCAGAGCAGCAGAAATAAGGGCGCAAAGATTGAACAGATGGTTACCCATATCACCAGATTTGAGTATATTATCACAGATTCGGAACTGGAAGCCCTTGTGCTGGAGTGTAATCTGATCAAGGAGCACAGACCGAAATATAATACCATGCTCAAAGATGATAAAAGTTATCCGTTTATCAAAGTCACAGTAAATGAGGAATATCCCAGAGTTCTTTTTGCCAGAAGAATGAAGAAAGACAAGGCGAAATATTTCGGACCATATACAAGTGCCGGGGCTGTAAAAGATGTGATCGAGCTTGTGCGAAAACTTTATAAGGTGCGATCCTGTAATCGGGTACTGCCAAGAGATTGTGGGAAGGACCGTCCATGTCTGTACTATCACATGAAACAGTGCAGTGCGCCATGCCAGGGCTATGTGAGTTCAGAAGAATATAAGAAAAATATCGCAGAACTGCTGAAATTTCTCAATGGAGACTTTAAGGATACGATTGATATGCTTACCGACAAAATGATGGCAGCTTCCGAAGAAATGCGTTTTGAGGATGCCATGGAATACCGGGATCTGATCCGCAGTATCCAGAAGATCGGAGAACGTCAGAAAATTACAGGTTACGGAGAGGAAGATAAGGATATCATCGCAGTTGCCATGGATGAAAGCCTTGATCTGCGGGAGCAGGATGCTGTTGTACAGGTATTCTTTGTCCGGGGAGGCAAACTGATCGGGCGGGAGCATTTCTATCTGCGTGTGGCGCGTGGCGATACAAAGGCTCAGGTATTATCCAGCTTTATGAAGCAATTTTATGCCGGAACTCCGTTTATCCCACGTGAGATCATGCTGCAAAAAGAAATCGAAGATGCCAAGATCATAGAGGAATGGCTTACAGATCGAAGAAAGCAGCGAGTCTATATCAGGGTACCGAAGAAAGGTACGAAAGAAAAGCTGGTAGAGCTGGCAGAAGAGAATGCAAAGATGGTTCTGGATAAAGACAGAGAGCGTATCAAACGTGAAGAAGGAAGAACCATCGGAGCGGTTCATGAAGTGGAAGAGTGGCTTGGACTGTCGGGAATCAGGCGTATGGAGGCTTATGATATTTCCAATATCAGTGGTTTTGAATCTGTAGGTTCCATGGTTGTCTATGAGAAAGGAAAGCCAAAGCGCAGTGATTACCGCAAATTTAAAATAAAGTGGGTTCAGGGACCGAACGACTATGCAAGCATGGAAGAAGTACTTACCAGACGATTTACTCATGAGGGAAAAGATGAGTTTGACAGCTTTTCTATTATGCCGGATCTGATCCTGATGGATGGTGGAAGAGGACAGGTGAATATTGCGTTAAAAGTCCTGGAAATTCTGGGAATAGAGATTCCTGTCTGTGGTATGGTCAAGGATGACCATCACAGAACCAGAGGACTGTATTACAATAATCTTGAAATTCCCATTGATACAGACAGTGAAGGCTTCCGCCTGATCACCAGAATCCAGGATGAGGCGCACCGTTTTGCCATTGAATTTCACCGATCTCTGAGAAGTAAAGAACAGGTGCATTCCCTGTTGGATGATATCCCTGGTATCGGTGAAACCAGGCGGAAAGCATTGATGCGGAAATTTAAGTCTGTTGAGAATATCAGAGATGCATCACTGGAAGAACTTACAGAGACAGAAAGCATGAATGCAGGAAGTGCACAGAAAGTCTATGAATTTTTTCATGGAGCTAGTACATCGTTTTCGAAATAACTATACCACTCACTTGTCTGCGAATCCGATTGCACAGGTCTAAAAGCCTCAGCGTAGCCCGCTACGCCTGCGTTTTTATACCAGCACACTCGAATCCGCATCCTACGCGATTGGTATAGTTATTTACGGCACACTGGTGAGAAAAAAATATAAAATATGTAAAAATATTCGGGGGTTCTTCTACATATTACCCAAAGACTCTCGCTTTTTGTAATTGAAGTTGTATATAGTGATGTGATATAATAAAAAAGACGTGAAATTTACTATGAAAGTTTCGGACGACAGCTATAAATGAGTTATGTCTGTATGAACAGGTTTTGAGATAGCGGACAGACCGGGCTTTCAGATTTTGAACTGAAAAGGAGAAATAAATGAAGGGTGTACAGTTGACAAAATTAGTTCAGGAACTGGGACTTCACAACCTGACTCCTGAAATTGATCTGTCTGAGATTGTGATCAAGACAGCGGAGATCAACAGACCGGCATTGCAGCTGACAGGATATCTGGAGCATTTTGCAAATGAACGGGTACAGATCATCGGATATGTAGAGTATACTTATCTGATGCAGCTCAGTGATGAGGAACGGAAATTTAAATATGAAAGATTTATTTCCAGCAAGATTCCCTGTGTGATTTTCAGTACAATGACAAGACCATCACAGGATATGATCGATCTGGCAGTTAAATATAATGTTCCGACTTTCGTGACAGAGCGTACAACTTCCAGTTTTATGGCTGAGATTATCCGCTGGCTGGGTGTACAGCTGGCACCATGTATTTCCATCCATGGTGTGCTTGTGGATGTATATGGTGAAGGTGTCCTGATCACAGGTGAGAGCGGAATTGGCAAGAGTGAGGCTGCGCTGGAACTGATCAAACGAGGACATCGTCTTGTCAGTGATGATGTTGTAGAACTTCGTAAAGTCAGTGATGTGACGCTGGTGGGTTCGGCACCGGATATCACAAGACATTTCATTGAACTTCGTGGTATTGGTATTATCGATGTCAAAACTCTGTTTGGTGTTGAGAGCGTTAAGGATACACAGTCTGTGGATCTGGTTATCAAACTGGAAGAGTGGGACAGAGACAAAGAATATGACCGTCTCGGCCTGCATGAGGAATATACAGAGTATCTTGGAAATAAGATTGTATGCCATTCTCTGCCTATCCGTCCGGGACGTAATCTGGCTATTATCGTTGAATCTGCGGCAGTTAACCACAGACAGAAGAAGATGGGATACAATGCAGCGGAAGAGCTGTACAAACGTGTTCAGGCAAACCTTGCAAAGAAACGTGAAGAAAAATAATTTAAAGTAATTTGGAGGATATCAGATATTATGGGAAAGTATTGTTTTGGAATTGACGTTGGTGGTACATCTGTAAAATGTGGACTCTTTCAGACAGACGGAGTCTTAGTTGAGAAATGGGAAATTCCTACACGTAAGGAGAACAGTGGAGAAGCAATCCTGCCGGATATTGCAAAGACAATCCTTGACAAGATCGCAGAGCGTAAGCTGGATAAAGAAGAAATCGACGGTGTGGGAATCGGGGTACCGGGACCTGTTAATGAGAGAGGGGAAGTGCCATGTGCGGTAAACCTTTTCTGGGGCTTTAAAGAAGTTACTAAGGAACTGACAGAACTGACAGGACTTCCGTCCAAAGCAGGAAACGATGCCAATGTAGCAGCACTTGGCGAAGCATGGAAAGGCGCAGCAGCAGGAGCTAAGAACGTTATTCTTGTAACTCTTGGAACAGGTGTCGGCGGTGGAATCATCGTTGATGGAAAGATTGTTGGCGGTGCTCATGGTGCAGGTGGAGAAATCGGTCATGCAGCAGTTGACCATGAAGAAAAGGAAGCCTGCAACTGTGGTAACTGTGGATGTCTGGAGCAGTATGCGTCTGCAACAGGTATCGTTCGCGTGGCACAGAGAACTCTGGCTGCTACAGATGAGCAGACTGTTCTTCGCAAATTTACAAAACTTTCAGCAAAGAATGTTCTGGATGCTTTTAAAGAGGGCGACAAAGTAGCCTGCGATGTTATGGCACAGGTAGGAGAAATGCTTGGCGGAACACTTGCCATGTTTGCATGTGTGACAGATCCGGAAGCCATCGTTATCGGCGGTGGTGTTTCCAAAGCCGGACAGCCATTGATCGACTGTATTCAGAAATACTATGAGAAATATGCTTTTACAGCATGCAAGAAAACACCGATCATTCTTGCAACTCTCGGAAATGATGCAGGTATTTACGGATCTGCGCGTATGGTTATTAAAGAAGTATAATATCTGAGAATCAATTTTGAAAATATATAAAAAATCCACAGTCCTGAGTTGACAGGACTGTGGATTTTTTGCAGTACAGGAACATCATTCGGAGGTGCTCCTGTACCGGTATTTTTGCATTAATAATAGTCGACCTGATAAGAGGAATCATCCTCGTTACCGTCACCGTTGTCATCGCTTCCGCCGGTATTATCAGTACCATCGTCACCGCTGTTACCGTTGTCATCAGTATTGTTACTGTCACCACTGTTGTCGGTATCTCCATTATCAGAGTTTTCGCTGTTATCAGTGTCAGTGGTGTTGTCAGTCTGATCAGAGGAATCTGCATCATAATTATAGTCGTAATCATCGTTACTGCCGTAGAAATGCTGGTCACAGTATTCTGTTGGCATGGTACCTACGTCAAAGTATTCGGTAATCACCGGGCAGCCGGCTCTTGGAAGAAGCCCTGTTTCTTCACATACGCTTAACTTTTCCACACTTGCAGGTTTCTCAAATTCCTTAGAAGGAAGTCCCTCATGGATACGGGACATAACCTTTTTCCATAAAGCTTTGTGGAAGTTACGCGCATAATCAGGTAATTTCTCATTGTTGTCATAACCGGACCATACTGCGCATGTATAATATGGTGTATAGCCCACAAACCACAAGTCGTTATAGGCCTCGGTTGTACCTGTTTTTCCGGCAACAGGCATATTGTCAAGCTGGCAGGCTGTACCTGTACCCTGTTTTACAACATCCTCCATTGCACTGGTGAGAAGAAAAGCAGTACTTTCTTTGATTACGGAACGTTCGGCAGCAGTATTCTCGATCAGGATGTTTCCGTTGTGATCCAGGATTTTTGTATAATAAATCGGTTTGATGTAGTTTCCACCGTTTGCGATGGCTGCATAGGATGCACACAGTTCAACATTTGTGACACCGCGGGTGATGCCGCCAAGCGCAGTGGCAAGGTTTGCATCGCTCCATACATTACCATTGGCATCTTTGTCAGCCTCTGTTCCATGAGCAAGGGTTGTAAAACCAAAGTTGTCCAGATATTTCAATCCAAGCTCAGGAGTTACTTTTTCCAGACACTTGACGGCTACAACGTTAATGGAATTCTGGATCGCAGTACGGATCGTGGTTGTTCCGTTGTAAGAACGGGTTGCGTTGTTTACAGGGGAACCATCCGGATATTCATAAGGTTCGTCTTCAAATGTTGTTGCAAGAGTCATGCCTTTTTCATTTAAAGCAGGTGCATAAGTGGACACGATCTTAAAGGTAGAACCAGGCTGTCTGGTAGTGTCCGTTGCCCGGTTCAGTGTAAGACTTGCCGTTTTCTCTCCACGACCACCGATCAGAGCTTTTACATAGCCGGTATGCTGGTCGATCACACTCATGGAAGACTGTGGCTGAGGTGCGAAATTGACACGCTCTGCAAGAACTTTACTTCCGTTGGCGAGTATGCTTGCCTTATATTTGTCTACATAAGTCTGTCCATCTTCCGGGGAATCGAACAGAAGATCGAAATCGGGATCCTCATTCTGAAAATAAAGCTGCAGCATTTCCTTACTGTAGTTTACCTGATTTCCATCAGGATCGGTAACCGTCAGGGCATAGTCAAGTTCATACTGGACAGTGTCCGGATAATTGGAAGGATCTGCATATTCCTCATCCAGGATATTCTGGATCTTGGAATCCTGTGTTGTATATACTTTAAGTCCGCCGCTGTAGAGAAGATTGGTTGCCTGTTTTTTGGTGTAACCTTTGATATTCATCAGGTCGTTGATGATCTGATCTGTCAGTTCATCTTCAAAATATGTGTAAACAGTATTCTCAGTGCTGGAGTTCTTTTCCTGAGCGGCCTGGATACGGGAATAAACATCATCTGCAAGAGTTTCATCATACTGATCCTGAGTAATATAGTTCTGATCCAGCATATGCTGGAGAACTTCCTTGCGTCTCTTCCTGTTGCTGTCAGGATTGATGATCGGGTTAAATTTCGTCGGGTTCTGTGTGATACCTGCCAGAGTTGCACATTCAGAAAGATTCAGATCCCATACATCCTTGTCAAAATACTGTCGTGCGGCAGCCTGTACACCGTAGGAACCGGCACCCAGGTTAATTGTGTTCAGGTAATTCTCAAGAATGGTGTCTTTATCAGTTTTTTTCTCAACCTGGACAGCAAGGTACTGTTCCTGGATTTTTCGCGTAAATCTTTCCAGCTGAGTAGATTCACTGGTCCAGTTGGTAAATACGTTATTCTTAAGTAGCTGCTGTGTGATTGTACTGGCACCTTCTGAGAAATCTCCGGTAGTGAGAGCTTTCATTCCGGCACGAAGAATACCTTTTACGTCAATACCGTTATGTTCATAGAAACGTTCATCCTCAATTGCGACAACTGCATGCTGCAGATCAACAGGTATCTGATCGAGAGTGACAGGCAGTCGGTTGGAATCCGGAGCAGCCAGTTTACGGATCTGATTCCCTGCATCATCGTAGAGAAAGGTTGCATAGCCCAGTGGCATAATATCAATATCATCAACATCAGGAGCAGTATCAATTACACCCCTGAATGACCCCACACCCAGACAGGTTACTGCGATGCAGAGTGCTATCAGTGATACGAACAGGACTCTGATGAAAGAAACTCTGGCGCGCTTTCCCATCATGGAAGAACGGGAGATCAGTGCCGTCCGTTTCTTTGCAGTCGACTTTTTACCGTAGTTCATGTTAAACCTCCTTTATAATCCGTTCTATTATATCAAATAAGAATAAGTAAATAAAGCAGAAAAATAAAAATTCACAATTGCTTTTGGATCTTTTTAATGGTTATTGTGTTTTTTTACAGGATTAGTATACACTGTGCTGGCACATTTTTGTAATTCATGGTACACTGAGTCAATAAGAGAACGGAAAGAGGAGTATGAGACATGCTTGAGAAATATAAGACAGTTTACGAGGGCGGGGAAGGCGAGATCGTGGAAAAGAAATCCAGATTTATTGCTACAGTGCGTCCTGTACAGACCGAAGAGGAGGCACTGGCCTTTATAGAGGAAATGAAGAAGAAATATTGGGATGCCAGACATAACTGCTATGTATATTCGGTGGGAAAGAACAGGGAATATACCAGATGCAGTGACGATGGTGAGCCGTCAGGCACTGCGGGAAGACCAATGCTGGATGTAATCCTGGGGGAAGATATTTATAATGTGGCAGCAGTAGTTACCAGATATTTTGGAGGGATACTTCTTGGAACAGGAGGTCTTGTCAGAGCATATTCCAGGAGTCTGCAGGAAGGTCTTGCCGCCAGCACAGTGATTGAGAAAACCTACGGAATTTCTATGGAAGTAGTTACGGATTATACCGGGATAGGCAAGATCCAGTATATTGCCGGAGAACAGAAATTACCGATCCTTGATTCTGAATACACTGACAGGGTAGTTCTGCATTTGCTGGTTCCGGTGGATCAGATTGCATTTGTAGAAAAAGCAATCACCGAGGGAACAAATGGAAGAGCGAAGATGAAGAAAGAGAAAGATCTTTACTATTCAGTGATTGACGGTGAAGTGAAAGTATTTACGGACTGATAAAATATGCCCCATGCAGCCTGAAAACTGCATGGGGCATAAACAGTCAGCGAATCAGCATTTCTCCGGTTCCGGATAATCAACACCGAAAGTTTCTACTGTCATGGATTTGATTTTCTGCTCGTCAAGCGGACGGTCGCTGTAATCGGTATCTTCTTCTGCAATACGGTTTACAACATCCATTCCTTCAGTGATCTTGCCGAATGCAGCATAAGCACCGTCAAGATGCGGAGCATCTTTGTGCATGATAAAGAACTGGCTTCCTGCTGAGTTTGGATGCATGGCGCGTGCCATGGAAAGAACACCTGCAGTATGTTTCAGATCATTTTTAAATCTGTTCTGATTGAATTCACCCTTAATGCTGTATCCCGGACCGCCCATACCTGTTCCGTCCGGGCATCCTCCCTGGATCATGAAACCGTTGATCACACGATGGAAAATAAGTCCGTTATAGAAGCCTTTTTTTACAAGACTGATAAAGTTATTAACTGTATTCGGTGCAATCTCAGGATATAATTCTGCTTTCATCACATCGCCATTATCCATGGTAATTGTAACTATCGGATTTGCCATAGTTTCAAGTCTCCTTTTCAAAAAGTATTGTATTTCGCTGTTCGCTCTATTATAATATGCAAAGAACAATTCTGCAAGAAAAAGGTGGAAAAGATGATTATAGAGACAAAAACACCACAGGAAACATTTGAGGTGGGAAAGAAGATTGGAGAGAATGCGAAACCGGGTCAGATTTATACTCTGACAGGTGATCTTGGAGTTGGAAAAACCGTATTTACCCAGGGAGTTGCGGCAGGGCTTGGAATCACAGAGCCTATCTGCAGCCCGACATTCACGATCATTCAGGAATACGAAAGCGGACGTCTTCCTTTATATCATTTTGATGTTTACCGTATCGGTGACATTGAGGAAATGGAAGAAATCGGATATGACGATTATTTCTTCGGACAGGGAATCTGTCTGATCGAATGGGCTGATCTGATTGAAGAAATCCTTCCGGAAAAGCTGATCAAAGTAACCATAGAGAAAGATCTGGAGAAAGGCTTTGATTATAGAAGGATTACAGTGATTGGTCCGGAGAACAGTTAGGAGGTAGAAATGAAAATTTTAGCTTTGGACAGCTCAGGAATTGTTGCATCTGTAGCAGTTGTGGAAGATGATACATTACTGGCTGAGTATACTGTAAATTATAAGAAAACACATTCTCAGACTTTGCTTCCGATGTTAGATGAGATTGTGAAGATGACGGAACTGGAACTGGAATCCGTAGATGCTATTGCAGTGGCAGCGGGACCGGGATCCTTTACAGGACTCCGTATCGGCTCGGCAACAGCCAAAGGCCTGGGACTTGCCCTGAAGAAACCATTGGTAGCAGTACCGACAGTAGATGCACTGGCATATAATCTTTATGATGCACAGGGATTGATCTGTCCGATCATGGATGCCAGAAGAAAGCAGGTATATACAGGAATTTACAGATTTGAAGAGCATCAGCTTATGACTTTGAAAGAACAGTGGGCAGCACCGATCGAGGAACTGCTGGAAGAACTGAATCAGAGAGGAGAGATGGTTACATTTTTGGGAGACGGTGTACCTGTATTTCGTGAACTGATCGCAGAGAAACTGCAGGTTCCGTATTCTTTTGCACCGGCTCATGTAAATAAACAGAGAGCAGCGGCAGTGGCAGCTCTTGGCAGTATTTATCATAAAGAAGGACGCACAGAGACTGCTATGGAACATATCCCGGAATATCTCCGCGTTTCCCAGGCAGAGCGTGAGCGTGCAGAGAGAGAAAAAGAGCAGAAACCGGCAGGTACAAAAATATGATCCTGCGGGAAATGCTTGTGGATGACCTGGATCAGGTAATGGAGATTGAGCAGGATCTTTTTCATGTGCCATGGACAAAAGAAGGTTTTTTTACTTTTCTGACCAGGGATGATGCCATGTTTCTGGTGGTGGAAGAGAAAGAAAAGATTCTGGGTTACTGCGGTCTTCTTATGGTTCTGGATGAGGGAGATATTACCAATGTGGCTGTGCGCAGGGACAGACAAAAAGAAGGAATTGGCGCTTTTCTGATGCAGAGCCTGATCCGCCTTGCAGCAGAGAGGGAGGTTACGACAATCCATCTGGAAGTACGTGTGGGAAATGAGACTGCAATCCGTCTCTATGAACGTATGGGATTTACCGGAGATGGAATACGTAAGGCATATTACAGTGATCCTGTGGAGGATGCGCTGCTTATGACCAGACATCCCGAATGAAAAAGAAATGAAAGCAGAAAAAATCAGCAGCCGGACCATACACCTTTTAAGGGAATTGCCGGAAGCTGGAAAATAGAGGGAATATATGTTAGATGTATGTTTAGTTGGAACCGGTGGAATGATGCCTCTGCCACGCAGATGGTTGACTGCGCTTATGACAAGATATAACGGGAGCAGTCTGCTCATTGACTGTGGTGAAGGTACTCAGGTAGCAATTAAGGAGAAGGGATGGAGCTTTAAACCTATTGATGTGATTTGTTTTACTCATTATCATGGAGATCATATCAGCGGGCTTCCGGGACTTCTTCTTACTATGGGAAATGCAGACCGCACAGAACCATTGACTCTGGTAGGTCCCAAAGGTCTGGAGAGAGTGGTCAATGCACTTCGCGTCATTGCACCGGAGCTTCCGTTTGAAATTAAATTTATTGAGATTACACAGCCGGAGCAGGTCATTGAATTAAATGGCTATCGTATTACGGCTTTTAAAGTGAACCATAATGTACTCTGTTATGGATATACCCTTGAGATTCTCCGCCAGGGAAAATTCTCGGCTGAGAGAGCGAAAGAGCAGGATATTCCACTGAAATACTGGAATCCGCTCCAGAAAGGGCAGACCATCGAAGCAGACGGTATTACCTATACACCGGAGATGGTACTTGGACCTGCGAGAAAAGGAATCAGGCTTACTTATACAACAGATACCAGACCAACAGAATCTATCCTGCGAAATGCAAAGGAATCGGATCTGTTTATCTGTGAAGGAATGTACGGAGAAGATGACAAAGCAGACAAAGCACGCGGATACAAGCATATGACTTTCCGCGAGGCGGCGGTTTTGGCTCGTGATGCCCGGGTAAAGGAGATGTGGCTGACACATTACAGTCCATCTCTGGTCAGACCAGATGAGTTTATGGATAAAGTTCGTGAAATTTTTCCAAATGCATATCCGGGAAAAGACGGAAAGAGTCTGGAATTGAATTTTGAGGAATAATATGTCACTGAAATTGATTATGAACAAGTAGTAAAACGGATGACTTATCCGTCCGATATATGAGGAACAGAAAATGAAAGATACATTAATTCTTGCAATTGAGAGTTCCTGTGATGAGACTGCAGCTTCTGTTGTCAAAAACGGAAGAACTATTCTGTCAAATGTGATCTCTTCACAGATCGCTCTTCATACTTTATACGGTGGGGTAGTTCCGGAAATTGCTTCCCGTAAACATATTGAAAAGATTAACCAGGTAATTGAACAGGCACTGGCAGATGCAGATGTAACTCTTGATGATCTGGATGCAATTGGTGTCACTTATGGTCCGGGACTTGTAGGTGCACTTCTTGTGGGCGTTGCTGAGGCGAAGGCAATTGCTTATGCAAAGAAGCTTCCACTGGTAGGGGTCCACCATATTGAGGGCCATGTGTCAGCAAATTATATTGAACATCCGGATCTTGAACCTCCATTTTTATGTCTGATCGTGTCAGGAGGACATACACACCTTGTGATCGTTAAGGATTATGGAGAATTTGAAATCCTGGGACGTACCCGTGATGATGCTGCAGGCGAAGCTTTTGACAAAGTTGCAAGAGCTATCGGACTGGGATATCCGGGAGGACCAAAGGTAGACAAGCTCTCTAAAGAGGGAAACCCCAATGCAATTGAGTTTCCAAAAGCTAAAATTGGAGATTGTCCGTACGATTTCAGCTTCAGTGGTGTAAAATCAGCAGTGTTGAATTATATTAATCATGCGCAGATGACCGGAGAAGAGATAAACAGAGCAGATTTGGCAGCATCTTTCCAGAAAGCGGTAGTTGATGTGCTGGTGGAGCATACAATGCTTGCAGCCAAAGATTATGGGATGACTAAGATTGCAATTGCAGGCGGAGTGGCTTCGAATGGAACGTTAAGAGCGGCAATGGAAGAAGCATGTAAGAAAAATAATTACAGTTTTTATCGGCCGTCACCGATCTTCTGCACAGACAATGCAGCAATGATCGGAGTAGCTGCTTATTATGAATATATTAAAGGTACACGTCATGGCTGGGATCTGAATGCTGTGCCGAATCTTAAACTGGGAGAGCGTTGAGATGTCAGAAAGAAATACGGCCATTGTTCTGGCAGCAGGGCAGGGAAAAAGAATGCACAGTAAAGTACAGAAGCAGTTCCTGGAGATACAGGGATACCCGGTTCTGTATTATTCCCTGCGCTGTTTTCAGGAAAGTCCGCTGATTCAGGATATTATTCTTGTGACAGGAGAGGAATCTATCTCCTACTGTAAAGAAGAAATCGTGCAAAAATATGGATTTACAAAGGTATCGGCAGTAATCCCGGGAGGAAAAGAACGCTATGATTCTGTCTATGCAGGTCTTTGTGAATGCAGAGACTGTGAATATGTATTGATCCATGACGGTGCAAGACCTTTTGTGACAGAAGAAATTCTTAAACGTGGTCTGCAGAAAGTGAAGGAAACAGGTGCATGTGTGATTGGTATGCCTTCTAAAGATACAGTCAAACTTTCTGATGAAGAGGGATATGTAAAAGAAACTCCAAACAGAAAGTGTGTGTGGACAATTCAGACCCCGCAGATTTTTTCGTATTCACTGATACGTGAGGCTCATGACAGCATTCGTCAGAAAGATATGAGCAAAATTACAGATGATGCCATGGTAGTAGAGCAGGAGACAGGGGCAAAGGTTGCTCTGGCAGAGGGATCTTATCAGAATATTAAGATCACAACACCGGAGGATCTTGATATCGCGGAAGCATTTTTGAAACATTAAAGAATGTTTGGTGATTGAAAAATGCCGTATTTTAGCGGGTTTTATGGGAAATCTGGGAAGATAAAAATAAAAATTGAAAAAAATGTAAAAAAGTTGTTGACAGATGCGGGTATTGATGCTAGAATATCACTTGCGTCGGCGGTGAGAACACAACGAACGCAGTCAACAACATATGGAGAGATATCGAAGTGGTCATAACGAGGCGGTCTTGAAAACCGTTTGTCCGCA
>OFMO01000683.1_pt1 | contig 26323 bp, 38 predicted proteins | sample 1541821 | NCBI WGS metagenome assembly OFMO01 (sample SAMN04209253, study PRJEB22552) | human gut metagenome | biome: gut; material: feces | host: Homo sapiens | place: USA: Oklahoma | reverse complement strand
GTATTTGGAAACCTACCATAGCAATATGGCAAGGCGCTGGGTACTTAGCCTACAGCGGGAAGGACGTATTATCCGCCAGGGGAATGAAAATGAGGAAGTCAATATTTACCGTTATGTAACAAAGGGTTCTTTTGATGCTTATTTATGGGGCATTGTAGAAACAAAACAGCGGTTTATCAGCCAGGTATTTACCAGCCGGGAGCTGGCAAGGATCTGTGAGGATATAGATGAAACCGTATTAAACTTTGCAGAGATTAAAGCGGTAGCTTCTGAAAATCCCCTGATTATGGAAAAAATACAAGTAGATAATGAAGTGGCACGTCTGAGAATTTTAAAAGCGGCACATGAAGGGAAACGGTTTGCCCTGCAAGATGCGGTCACTTTCCAGTACCCGAAAAGGATAGAAAGCCTGAAGGGAGAACTGCAATTACTTCAAAAGGATTTGGAGCGCAGGAACCAGGCTATGGAAGTACAGCCGGGGTTTGCAATCACGCTGCAGGGAAAAGTTTATGAAAAACACAAAGAAGCAGGTGAGGTTCTGCGTGGGATCATAGAAGGGGTGACAGCTTTTACCAGGCACGAAGTCGGTATGTATAAGGGGTTTCAGGTATCTGTCCAGAATGATATGCTGGGGCCGATCTTGTTTCTTCAGGGAGAGAAGGAGTATAGTGTGGAGTTAAAAAGCAGTGACTCCGGTAACATGGTCCGTATAGAAAACCGCTTGAATGCTCTTGATAAAGCAGTAGAGGACGTTCAAAAAGAAATTAAGACCTGCGAAAATGAAATAAAAAATGCAAAGCAGGAATATGAAAAGCCTTTCCCGTATGAGGAGCTTTTAAAAGAGAATATTACCTGGCAGATGGAGATTGATGCAGAACTGGAAATCAAGGACCAGGAGGAGTGTGTGGAAGTGCAGGAGGAAACTAAAAATCTTCCATGCCAGACAGCAGTTCGGTAACGAAAAATAGAGTAGAAAAGGAGATCACAATATGGAATATAATATCAGAGTATATAAACCGGAATTGAAACAGGAAGAAGGAAAAATCAATAACCTGAAAGGATTTGCTACCATTACCTTTGATGAGACCTTCTGTGTGAAAAGCCTTGCAATTAAAGAGTCCTCGAAAGGAAATCTGTATCTGGATATGCCCCGTTACAGAGATTATGAAACAGGGGAGTATGTTCCTTTTTTCCGGTTTACCGATAAGGAATTTCAAAAGGAAGTGTTGGATATCGTAAGGGAAGCCTATGAAAATATGACAGAAACGAAAACAGACTGCAAGGGCAGTTGGGGAGAGGAAGAGCTGTATTACAATCTGAGTGTAAATCCGGTACAGGGAAGCGATACATTTAAGGCAGATGTTGCCATTCGTCTGCAGGACGTATTGGCAATCCAGCAGCTTCATGTGATCCAGGCATGGAACGGAAAAACTTTTGTAGGTATGCCTCAGAAAAATTCTGCAAAAGGAGAGAGGGAGGACATTGCCCATGCAGTCAATGCAGAATTTAAGGCAGATCTGGAAAGTGCAATCATGGACGAATACAATAAAAAGATGGAATATGCCAAAAGCCAGAAACAGCAGCGAAGAGGGAGATAGGAGCGATTCATAAAAAGACTGGTATTTTTGGAACAATAATGGTAGAATGAAGAAAATATCAGCATGGGAGGAAACAGTATGCCAAGACGTAAAAAAGTAGAAAATCTTTCTCTTGAAGAAATGCTTATGAAGACAGAACAGGAGATTAAAACAACAGAGGCAGAATTAAAAGAACTGCGTTTGAAAGCAAAAGAACTTAGGAAGAAGATTGAAGATAAACAAAAAGATGAAATCTTTAGCGCCTTACTTGCTTCCGGAAAAACGGTGGAAGAGGTAATGACATATTTAAAATCCGGTAATGAAGAAAAAGCGGAATAAAATAAAGGAAAATGCCGTTACGGGTGATATTAAAACCTGTAGCGGCATTTTTCTTATTTAGGAGAGTCTGAGTTGATAAGCCAAACTTCAAAGGTACTGCCTACATGAAGGGTAGAAAACACGTGGATAAAGCCATATTGCCGGCTGATAATGTCTTGCGCCAGATGAAGCCCAACACCAACTCCCGGAAAGCTTTTGACAGAAGGAGAGCGGTAGAAGCGTTGGAAAAGTTTAGGGATTTCCGATTCTTTGATGCCGATACCGGAATCAGTGATTGCTATTTTGGTATAGTTTTCCAGGGTAAAAAGTTCTATGGAAATATGTCCATTTTCATTCGTGTATTTTACAGCATTATCCAGGATATTATACAGCGCTTCGGAAGTCCATTTGGGATCATGATACGCCTTAAAGTCTTCTGAATAATTAAAAGTTATTTGAATGTTCTTCTGATCAGCCGCTAAAACGATATTTTCCAGAGCCATGAGAATGGTGTCACCAATCGTTTGATAACTTGGGGATAGTTTTATCACACCTGTTTCCAAACGGGATATTTTTACAAGGGAAGAGATTAAAAATTCCAGCTTGTTCAGATGTGCAGTATTGGTGTGAAATAAGGTCTGTAGTTCCTGCGGTTTTGTAATGGCTTTTTCCATAGCGGACTCTGTCAGGCGCAGCGTGGTCATGGGGGTTTTTAACTGATGAGAAATATCAGAAATTAGCTGCTGGAGCTGTATCTTTTCGGCATTTACAGAATTTTTAGTGTTTTCCAATATACTGTACAGTCTTCCTAAATGATGGTTGATCTGTGATAGTAAAGTTTCGTCATACTTTTCATCAGGGGAAAAATAGGTTCCTTCAATCATACTGTCCAATGTTTTATGAAGTTCACGAGTAAACAAGGTGAGCTTGTGGAAAATCGTACAAAAGAGAATAAATACACAGATAAGCAGAAGGAAAGTGAAAATGGTAAAAAGCAAAAATACTTTAGGGTCTGACGTAAGTGTACGTAATATGATACAGGTTCCTGAAAATATCAACAGAAATAGCAGGGAAACTATAATATATACTTTTTTTAAAGAAAATGTTTTTTTCATATTAATCACCTATCCACATATATCCGGTTCCATAGATTGTTTTTATATAACGATGCCCGCTGGCTTCGATTTTCTTTCGGAGTCTGCTGATGGCAGTATTTAGGGAAGTATCACCTACAAAGTTTTCGGAGAAATCCCAGAGATGCTCAAGAAGCTGATCCCGTTTTAAAATATGCTTTTTATTCACAATAAAATATTGCAGAATACGGTACTCCAAAGGGGATAATTCCAGGGGAACTTTGTCCAGTGTCGCAGTCATTTGCGAGAAATTGATGCAGAGATTACCGTCTTCATATACGGTTTCCTTTTGTTTTTCTGTGATATATTTTGTTAAAACAGCTATTTTCTTTTGTAAGACGACAGGTGAAAAAGGCTTTGTAATATAGTCATCAGCACCCAGGTCAAATCCTTTCACTATGTCATTTTCTAAATCATTTGCGGTTAAAAAGATAATACTGGCAGTTGATTTTTCTTTCAACTCTGAATATAATTCAAATCCATTTCCGTCAGGAAGGTTAATATCCAAAATCAGAAGAATGTAATGATACTGTTTTAAATATTCAAAGGCTTCTTTTGCATTATATGCAGAGTCAACAGTATAGCCCGCTGTCCGCAAGTTATAAGCCAGGGTATTATTTAAGGAGAAATCATCTTCAATAATTAAGATACGGTGCATAGTTTCCCACTCCTTCTGTTCTAAATTTCTAAGTTTTTCTATACCATAAAGAGCGTTTACGGTTTTCAAGATGTATTATAATTGTAAAAAATACAAAAGTAAATAATGATTTTTTTAGATAAAATATTTTTTTAAATGCACTAATTGTAATAATTTGGTAAGAATCGGCGGATATACTGATAAGAAAAAAGGAGGTACTAGATATGAGGTGTAAAAAACTAGGGGTACTTTTGGCAATGGTTTTGGTAGGCGTTTCCGCAGCACCGGCATGGTCGGTATCGGCGGCAGAACCTCAGGGCTTACCGCAGCAGGTGCTGGATATTTCCAATGGTTCAGATGAAATTTACGGACCAGGTGCACCGATTGAGCATGTGGAAAATCCTGATGAGCGGTTTAGCAGTGGCGGGGTAGATCATACACATCAGTATATCGTATCGAATGCCTTGAAGATTTTAAATAATGATAAAGGTTCCAGCGTCTTAAATACAAAAGCTGCTATGATATGTGAATATACAGACTGGCCAGATGTATTAGGAAATGAAACCGATTACGGAACGTTTGCAGGACATTTCTATGATCCGGATACCGGAAAAAACTGGATGGGACAGAAAAATCCTACTGCACGAATCAGAGCAGAAACCTATTATCAAAGTGCAGTTGCAGCATATAAAGATGGATATACAGATAAGGCAATGGAGTACATAGGAAAAGGAACACATTATGTATCAGATTTGAATGAGCCACATCATGCGTCTAACCTGACAGCAGTAAACAGTAATCATTCAGATTTTGAAAAATATGTGGACAAACATCGTACCGAATATACCATAGCAGGGAACAGCTTTGGCGTAGATGTTTATAGTAGTGCTGAGAATACAGCGGTAGGAGATATGCTTTATAGCGCTGCAAAAGATGCTAAAGCACTGGCTGGAATGGCACAGAATAAAGATACCTATGACTCAGCCGGAAATCAGTCAGTCCAAAATGCAATAAAGACAGTAAGTAAGTACATTTACAAATTTGGTAAAGAAGTAGGTATTTATTAAATAAGATGATTTGTGGTGACGTCACACTTTAAAATCATAAAATATCAGAAAGGAGGAAGGGACAATGAAAGAACTGGAAAAGAAAATGCAGAACGAAAACTTTGATGTAGAAGTACAGTATTGTGATCCTGATAATTGCAAATATGATTGTATGGTTTCGGAAAATCATTGCAATTCGCATATTTCAACTTTGATGTAGAATCAATTTGAAAGGCTGAATATATGTGAAGGGGAACAAGAGATGAAAGAATTAGAAAAGAAAATGCAAAATGAGAATTTTGATGTAGAAGTACAGTATTGTGATCCTGACGATTGCACTCATGACTGTCTGATTGCACCAGATCATTGTAATACACATATTACACCTTATTGGTAAAATCCAATTAAAGTAGTTTCTGAATTTTATCAGTAAAATGAAGGGGACATTTTCTCTATTATGAGTTAAATGTCCCCTTTTTATTTTTTTTGTTTAGGTAATAATTCGGTAAGAATTAGGGGGTATGATAAATTAAAACAAGGAGAGGTGAGAAACATGGAATTGGTTAAAACATCAGATTTGAAAAAGTATTATCGTACCGGAGAGATTTGTGTGAAGGCATTGGATCAGGTCAATCTTTCTGTTGAAGAAGGTGAGTTTATTGCTGTTGTTGGGCCGTCAGGCTGCGGTAAGACAACATTACTGAATATGCTGGGCGGATTGGATAATCCGACAGAGGGAACGGTTCTGATACATGGAAAAGATATAACAAAAATGAAATCGGAAGAACTGACGGTATATCGAAGAAAACATATCGGATTTGTATTTCAGAATTATAATCTTCTTCAAACACTGAATGTAAAAAGCAATATATTGTTACCACTTTATTTAGGGAACAGTAAAATTGATGAAGCATATTTTGAAGAGATTGTAGAAATTCTGGGTATTAAAAATAAGTTGAAAAATTTACCGAACACCTTATCGGGCGGACAGCAGCAGAGAGTTGCCATTGCCAGGGCAATGATTACGAAACCAGATATTGTCTTAGCAGATGAGCCGACAGGAAACCTGGATAGTGAATCCAGTGAAGAGGTTCTTAGGCTGCTCAGGGAGTCAGGGGAACGTTACAATCAGACGATTATCATGATTACCCATAGTAGAGAAATCGCAGAAACTGCATCAAGGATTATAAGAATGAGAGATGGTAAAATCGTATGAGTAATGAAAAGAAAATAATCAAAGAAATGGTACAGGGTAATCTGAAGGTGAATAGAAAGAGAAATCTTCTTCTTGTATTGGCGATTACGTTAACTACCATTTTATTTACCGCAGTATTGGAAATTGGATTTGGCGGTATGCAATCTATTCAGGAAACACAGTTAAGACTTTCGGGATTAAAAGCAGATGCAGAACTTCGATACTTGAATAAAGAACAGTTTCAGGAAGTTCAAAATTCGGAGTTGTTTGAAAGCGTGGGAGGAAGGATTCCAATCGCATTTTTGGAAGGAGAAACAAAGCGACCTATTGAAATAGACTATCTAGATAAAGGTGGTATGGAAGCTTATTATCTTTCTTTGAAAGAGGGGAAGATGCCAGAAGATGAGAAAGAAGTGCTTTTATCTGAGCAAGCATTGGAAGAACTGGGAATAAAAAAGGAAGTAGGAAGTTATGTTCCGGTGTCTTTTACATTAAGAGGTCAAGAATATAATTTTGATATGCGATTGGCAGGTTGGTATACAGGAAATCCTAAGGCTGATTTTTTAATTGTATCAGAAACATTTTTAGAACACAATCCTGAAGTGACAAAGAATACTTATGATGATGATAAAGAAGTGTCCGGAACATATTATGCTAGCGTTTGCATGAAGAACACAAAAAATATCGAGCAAAACCTTAAAGAATATGTGAAAAGCCTTGGAGGACAAACTGAGGATTCTAATGGAAGAGAATATATTCACATAGCAGTGAACTATGTATTATATTCAGAAGATGGAAATACGGGATTGATTCTTTCGATATTCTTTTTTGCAGCGTTATTTATTTTATGTGGCTACCTATTGATTTATAATATTTTTGATATAGGTGTTATGCAGGATATTCAGCAATTTGGAATAATGAAAACAATTGGAATGACAGGTAAACAAATCAAGAGATTAATGCGAAGACAGATGCTTTTTTTATCTCTTATCGGTATTCCGATTGGCTTGCTTCTGGGATATGGGCTAGGTGTCCTTTTGCTACCAGTCATTCTGAAAAACTGGGAATATAGTGAGGAAGAACTTACCATTGTACAATCAGTGCATCCAGCTATTTTTGCTTTAACAATTATTTTTGTATTAATTACAGTATTCTTAAGCATGAGAAGACCTTCTCAAAAAGCGGCTAAGTATTCTGCAATTGAAACAGCAAAATATACAGAGATAAAGAAAAAAACCGCTGAAAAAGATATTCGTTCTATTAGAAACATAGCAAAGAGTAATTTGCAAAGGAATAGGAAAAGAACGACTTTAGTGTTTACTTCACTTATATTAAGTATTATCTTTGTTAACTCTTTATGGATTATTTCGAATAGTTTTGATGAAGAAAAATATATTAATGCACGAATGCGGAGGGACTATTTGATTGCATCTACAGACACTTTAAATCCGAGTGTTGGATATATTAGATCTTCGGCGGCATTGAACGAGGAGGTCATGGAACAAGTAGAGAAAAATTCTATAGTCCAAAATGGTACTAGATTATATAAAAATACAGTAGATAATTCTGACATAAGTTTTGAATGGGGCAATGAAGGAATTGAAATAAAAGAATATATGCCCAATGTAGAAGTTGATGGCGTAATTACAAATGAAGCAATAACAAATTATGGACAGGTAACATTGTCAAAGGATGAAAAAGCATTATGTAATGTGTGTGGTATTTCTGAGAATTTTGTTGATAAAATGGAAATTTTAGATGGGGAAAGCAATATTGCCACCATTAAAGAAAAGCTAAAAAGTGGGAACTATATTTTGGCTGCTGTTTCTAAAAATACAAAGGGTGGTTATAGTAGTCAGGCATTAGAGAATTTACCAGATATTGGTGAAATAGTGACGATTTATAAGAATGGAAAACCACTGAAGAAAGCAGAAGTGCTATCACAAATTTTGGTAGTGGATTCAGAACAGATATCAGGAGATAGTTTAACTGGTGATAATACTATTTTAGGACCTTGGTTTTATTTAGGAGAAGATTTATTTAAAGAATTGTATGGAGAAGGCAATTTAGTGAATTATTCTTTTGACGCAGATGAGAAAGATGCGCCTGCTGTACGAAGAATGTTGAACCAGATTTCACAAGAATTTTCAGATGTTGGATTTGAAACTACAGAGCAAAGGCACTCTGAAATCGAAAATTATAAAGCACTGGTCAGAATACTGTGTGTTTTAATCGGAGGAATTTTAGGTGTGATTGGAATTGTAAATCTTGTGAATATTATTTTTACAAATCTAATTGTGCGAAACCGAGAATTAGCAACATTTAGAAGCATAGGTGCAACAAAGAAACAGTTGCGTGAACTGATTATAAGGGAGAGTATAGGATATGTTTTCTATGCTGCAGTTGGTGGCTTTATACTTGCAACACTAATCGGCATGACAGCAGTTAGGGGGATTTGTTCTTCTGTTTGGCTTTTTACTTTTCAATTTACATTACTTCCAGCAGCTATTGTCATAGTGTTGTACTTAATAATAGCTGTTATTGCTTCTGAGGCAGGGATTTATTTTTGGGAAAAAGGAAGTATTACAGAACGCCTCAGAAATTTGTAGATAGGATGATTTACAGCATAAAAATGCTGATAAACCAGAAATATAAGTGAAAGGAGGCGGATAATATGTTAGAACTTGAAAAGAGAATGCAGGAAGAGCCTTTTGATGTAGAGGTTCAGTATTGTGATCCAGATGATTGTGCTCATGATTGTTTAACAGCACCTGGACACTGTAACACACATTTTACTTCAATGTTATAAGGAGGAACGTAACCATGAAAGAATTAGAAAAGAAAATTCAGGAATTAGGATTCGACGTAGAAACCCAGTATTGCGATCCGAGTGATTGCTATCATGACTGCTACGGTGAAGGCGTTAACAATTGTGATGCACATTTTACAGAAATTTGGTAAGACTGGAGGAACACTATATGGAAAAAATGGAGAAAAAAATCCAGGAAGTTGCATTTGATGTCGAAGTTCAGTATTGTGATCCAAGTGATTGTTATCACGATTGCAAACATGAAGGTGTCAATAACTGTGATGCCGATATGACAACAATCTGGTAAAAATTGACAAATTACAGAAAGTGGTTCTTGTTTTTAATGCAAGAACCATTTTCTAATTTTAGGATTAGATTTATTTTATGCCTGTAATAATTCAGTAAGGATTGTAGATTATATTAAAATAAAACATGAGGTGAGAAACATGGAATTGGTTAAAACATCAGATTTGAAAAAGTATTATCGTACCGGAGAGATTTGTGTGAAGGCATTGGATCAGGTCAATCTTTCTGTTGAAGAAGGTGAGTTTATTGCTGTTGTTGGGCCGTCAGGCTGCGGTAAGACAACATTACTGAATATGCTGGGCGGATTGGATAATCCGACAGAGGGAACGGTTCTGATACATGGAAAAGATATAACAAAAATGAAATCGGAAGAACTGACGGTATATCGAAGAAAACATATCGGATTTGTATTTCAGAATTATAATCTTCTTCAAACACTGAATGTAAAAAGCAATATATTGTTACCACTTTATTTAGGGAACAGTAAAATTGATGAAGCATATTTTGAAGAGATTGTAGAAATTCTGGGTATTAAAAATAAGTTGAAAAATTTACCGAACACCTTATCGGGCGGACAGCAGCAGAGAGTTGCCATTGCCAGGGCAATGATTACGAAACCAGATATTGTCTTAGCAGATGAGCCGACAGGAAACCTGGATAGTGAATCCAGTGAAGAGGTTCTTAGGCTGCTCAGGGAGTCAGGGGAACGTTACAATCAGACGATTATCATGATTACCCATAGTAGAGAAATCGCAGAAACTGCATCAAGGATTATAAGAATGAGAGATGGTAAAATCGTATGAGTAATGAAAAGAAAATAATCAAAGAAATGGTTCAGGGAAATTTGAAAGTACATAGGAAAAGAAATCTTCTTCTTGTATTGGCAATTACCTTAACGACCATTTTATTCACATCCGTATTGGAAATTGGATTTGGCGGTATGCAATCCATTCAGGAAACACAGCTAAAATTATCTGGAGCAAAATGGGATAACTGCGATGCACATTTTACAAAGATATGGTAAGATGGAGGAACACGATATGGAAAAAAGAATTCAGGAAGCTACGTTTGACGCAGAAGTCCAGTATTGTGATCCAGATGACTGTTATTACGACTGTAAGCTGAATGTTCCCAACTATTGTAATGAGGTGGTAACATTATATTGGTAGAAATACCAAGAAAATTTAATGCCTGTCCCTGTAGGTCTTCCTGCAGGGACACTTTTGTATTTATACATATTTTCCTGGTGTAATAATTTGGTAAGATTTTGTAAGTATACTAATTCCATAAGAAAGGGGGAAACCGTATGAATATTACATTCTGGGTAACCGAAAAATGCAATTTAGCTTGTAAATACTGCTATGTACATAAGCAGCCCAAAACAATGACATTGGAAACAGCAGAACAGACAATCAAATATTTTACCGATAAATTTGATGAAACTGTTGCAGCAGGAAAACGGATTAATGTGGCTTTACATGGTGGTGAGCCATTACTGAATTTTGATGTTATTCGGTATATTGTAGAAACCTTAAAAGAGCGGTATGATGGTCATATCATTTTTACAATGACAACAAATGGAACAGTGTTTGAAAAGGATATTTATGATTTTATAAAGGGTAAGGTACAGATTTCTGTAAGCATTGATGGAAACAGGACAACAAATGATACAAACCGTATTTATCCAAATGGTGAGTCTTCCTTTGATAAAGTAATGGAAACCTTAAAGTTTTTAAAAGAGCAGGGTGAATATATTCGAGTCAGAATGACTGTCAATAAGGAAACCCTTCCAGCTATGGCTGAAAATTATATTTATCTGGATCAGATGGATATGGGAGTAGTAACTTTTGCATTAGATGCCGGGGCTGCATGGAACCAGCAAGATATGCAGATATATTATGAAAACTACGAAAAAATCATGGAATATATGATAGAAAAAGATAAAAAAGCAGCGCAGTATTTATTATTCAATATTAAAGAGGCAACCTTCAGAAGACGTACTGGCTGTGATGGTGGAACAAATACATTCCATATATCTGCGGATGGTGGAATTTACCCATGTGCATTAGCTGCTGATAAAGTGGATTATTGGCTGGGAGATGTTTGGAAAGGGTTACAGCCGGAAAAACTGAAGGCTCTCCATAAGATTAACGAAATTCCGGTGAAAGGGTGCGGAGATTGTACATTTAAACAGAATTGTTCCAGCCAGGTATGCAAACTGATTAATAAAGCATATACCGGAGATTATTACACCGTTTCTGCTTTCCAGTGCAATGAAAGAGATATTGTTTATCGGATTTATAAAAAGTATAAATATATATTGGAGGGGTTTCATGTATAGTCCCAAAGTGGCAGTTGTAGATTCCGGTGTAGATAAACAAAATCAGGAAATTATGCAGCATGTAATTCAAGGATTCTCTTTTCAAAAGAGTGCAGAAGAAAATGGAATTATTGAAGAGGAAAATTTTGATGATGTTTTTGGTCATGGAACCAACTGTATCGATTGTATCTTACAATTTGCAGAGCAGGCGCAATTTTATCCTATAAAAATTGTAAATGAATTAGGAAAAACGACCAGTTCTTTACTGCTTGCCGCATTAAAAAAGTGCAGGGAACTACCGGTAGATCTCATCTGTTTGAGCCTTTCCGTAACACAAATTCTTGATCCTGCTATGGAAAAAGAATTGAGGGATATTTGTAATGACTTGGAAAAACAGGGAAAGATTATCTGTGCTTCGGAATGTAATAATGCAAAGGATACCATACCGGCAATTTATGAAAGTGTGATTGGTGTGGGGGAATTATTACCAGATGCAAAGAAAAAAGTTCTTGTAGACAGGGCGGCAAGCGTTCAGGTTCTGGCGGATATTTCACCGATATTTGTTGCAGGAAAATCTGGACGATATAATTTTTTTAAGGGAACCTCAAAGGGAAATGCTTATGTGGCAGGTATTCTGGCCAGAACTATGCAGACAACACCGAATATAAAAAGCATACAGGAAGCATTAAATATACTGGAAAAGACAGAGGATCCTTTAGAAAAAATTGATTTAGAGTGTGTAGGCAAACTCCAGACTGATGAAGTGGGACAGATGATTTTGGAAAAGGTACACAGGAGATTGTTTGAATTTGGCTGCACATCTTCCCTTGACGAAATCAGCAGGTATCCATTTCTTTCCCAAATTACAGGAGTCAATTTCTTTAATTTTTATGAGTTTATCAGCGGGATATACAGGGAATTAAAAATTACAAAATTGGATTATCATACCATAAAAGTAGGTGATGTTTGTACCCTGTATAATCTGGTTGAACATTTGAGAAGGAATGTGTGTTATGAAGAAAAAGAATGTTGTTTTGGAGCAGATACGAAAGTATAAATGGGGTTATCTGTTTGGAATTATATTGGTAGCTATGGACGCTATAGTGACCTATATTTATCCCCAGTTAATTACCAATATTCTGGATAAGGCAGTTCCGGCAAAGGATCCAGGGGCAGTGATCTCCAATGTTGCATATATGGCTATATGCCAGCTTGTATCTATTACAGTAGCATTGGCATTGAGTTATCTGTTTTGCAAAATGTCAAATGGCTTTATTGTTAAAATCAAGTTATTGTTGATACAAGCAATGTTTCAGGTTGATGGAAAGGAAATAGAGAAGAAATCAAATCTGTTTATGACCAGCATGAATGCAGACGTTAATAATATAGAAATGTTATCTTCCCGTATGCTTTCCGATCTGCTGATACAAATTGTGACTGTGATTATTACAGCGGTAATCCTGATACAGATCAATCCGGTTATATTTTGGTTTATGCTTTTAATTTATCCGATTCTTATTGCTATCCAGATTTTCTTTAACAAAAAAATCATGGGGCAGTCCAGAAAAGTAATGGGAAAAATGGACATTGGGAATGGTTTGATTAAGGAGTTTGTAAGTAACCTTTACGAGTATCTGGCTTTAAATGGAAGAAATTACTATATAGACAAATTTTGTAGGAATGAAACTTCTTTGCGAAATGAAATTTTAAGGCAAAATATGTTAATGGCCTATAACCGTTCGGTACCGCAGCTTATTAGTACCGCTACATTTTTGATTGTACTGGCAATCAGTGGTGTTATGGTGATTAACGGACAGGTACAGTTTGGAGAGCTGACAGTGATTATTATGTACACACAAAGAATGTTTAATCCGCTTTCCTCAATTATGCTTGTAATTGGACAGTTCCAAAAGGCGAAAGTATCAATGGACAGAATCAATGAGATTGTAGGGTGAAGCAAATGGATATATCAAAAATTGAAATAAAAGATGTGAATTTCAGTTATAAAGATGTAAAAGTATATAGAAAAAATTTGAATATGTGTCTTGAGGAAGGCTCTATTTATCTGATTAAAGGAAAAAATGGTTCCGGAAAAAGTACACTGGCCGGTATCCTGTTAAAAATATGGAACGATTTTTCAGGAACCATATTATTAGATGGGAAAAGTATTACTAATTTTTCCAGGGAAACACTTACAGAAACGATAGGAATTTGTTTTCAGAAGCCGCCGATTTTTCGTGACACCATAAGAAATAACATTGCTCTAAACGATCCTATTCCAGTAGAAAAGTATATTTCCTTATTATCATTTTATAAAGATTTGGAAGAAATGGGGCGTACATTAGAGTCGGAACTTATTGATACTGGAAGTGTTTCAGGTGGGCAGGCGCAGAAAATAGGTATTATCCGGACAGTATGTAGGGAACGTTCTGTATATATTTTTGACGAACCTACATCAAACCTGGATAGTGTTTCTAAAAAAGAATTTTATGATATGATAGAACACTTGAAACAGAACAGTATTATTATTTTATTTTCGCATGAAGCGGATGCAGAAAAAAATGCAGACTTTATCATTGAGTTGTAAAGGAGGGAACCGAATATGTATATGAAAAGTCCAAATGCAAAAGTTTTAGTACGTGAAGAAAGAGTTGTTTTGTGTAACACTAGAAACGGAGGGTTTGTAAAAACCTCAGAGGCTTATTTTCAGTATCTTGAAAAATATCTGGAAGAGAACAATGGGGATTTTACCATTGAGGAAGAAGATACTGTGGTAAAGAAAAATGCCTATAAGCTATTTCAGGAACTGTGCCGGATTCATTTTTATATTTCGGAAGAACAGATGAAAAATGAGATAACCTATCCGTATCAGATCGTATATCTTTCTTTGACCAATAGGTGTAATCTAAGATGTAAACATTGTGTGGCGTCTGCTTGTATAGAAGAAGTAGATCACATGAATACGGAAGACTGGAAAAAGGTAATCGATCAGGTGGTGGTTTTAAATCCAGAACAGATTAACCTGACCGGTGGGGAACCGTTAATCCGTCCTGATTTCTGTGAGATACTGGAATATTTAAGGGCAAATTATAAAGGTGCAATTACCTTGTCTACAAATGCGTTGCTGCTGAATGAACGGCTTATGGAAATCATTAAAAAGAATGTTGATGGAGTTTCCGTCAGTCTTGATGGTTTTGATTCCTATAGCTGCACAAAAGTGCGAGGAGAAGGGATTTATGACCGGGTGATTGCCGGGATCAAAAAATTAAAAGAAGCTGGAATGGAAAAAGTATCTGTTTCCATGTTGGAAACAAAATACACCTATGGACATGATCAGGACTTTTATAAATTATGTGAAGAGTTAGATGTAAAACCATTGATCCGAAGATTTGCTCCTTCAGGAAGAGGAGAAGAGAACCAAAGAGAATTGCTTCCACCAATGGAGTACATAGAGAAATTGGAAAAACAGCATTTAAGATGTGCATTATGTCAGCCGGGTAAAAAGGAGTTCTGTTAGTAATTTGCATACAAGAAAACTTGAAAAAATATGTAATCAGTTAAAGACACAGGGAAAAGTGATTGTATCTTCAGTAACAAATAGAGAACTTACAAGTATACCAGCCAATTATGATACCGTTTTAGGGGTCAGAGGGAAAGTCTTTTCATCTCCATTTACATATTGGTTTAATAATAGGAGAGAAATACAGTTAATAACTGACATGACACCTGTTTTTACTGATTTCCGATTGAATCGATATTTTATGTTTTCTGGAAATAGCAAAGCTGCGGCAGTAGCGAGCGGATTAATAGGAAGCTATTTTAGTAATGAGTTTGTAGAAAATTCTAGAGAATTGATTCATTATATGGAAAAAAAGAGAGCAAAAAGTAATTGGGGAAAACTCACATTAAAATCACAACTAGGAGAAATTTTAGCACCAACAGTTATTGAAGAAAGAGAATTGAAAACTATTCGAGAAAAGATATATCCTTTGATTAAAAAATATATAATGTTAGATCAAGAATTTTCAGAGAATGATGTATTGTTTGATTTGGGAATGATTACAGAAATAACAGTACAGGAATTATTTAAAGGACTTTCAGAATTATTTGAGATTGAAGTTAATTTGCAAAATATGATGCCTAAAGACATTGTTTCTATAAATAATATAGCAATAGCAATTAAAAGAATATGCAGTGAGCAAGGAAGAAGATATGTATAAAAAAATGTTGAGTTATACTAAAGGTAATTTTAAATGGTATTTTGTTCTTTTTATTTGTTTAGGAATTAAAAGTGCAGAATCGCTTATATCACCTTTGATTGTATCTAAAATAATAGATCAATCTATAGGAAAAGGGGATATTATTGAGATAATTCAGGGTAGCATATTTGCAATTTTTTTGTATTTGAGTGCTAGTCTTGCAGCAGTAATATCACAAGGAACTACTACTAAAATAGAAAGAAGAATTACAGTAAATATTAGACAGAAGTGTATTGAAAGTTGTTTTAAAAAAAATGGAGCATTTTATACAAACTTAAAGAGTAGTGATATAATGACTATATTGATGCAAGATATAGAAAACATTTCTAGTATGCTTTCGGGTGAAATTATAAGTGTGTTATATGATATAGTTATGATTTCTGGAATTTCTTTTTTTCTAATTTATACATATTGGAAATTAGCAATAGTTGTATTTCTAGCATTATTTGTTTTGCTCTTTATACAGAAAAAATTAAATAAGAAAATTGAGAAAGCGACAGAAGAAAGCCGGGAAAGTGCAGTTCAGTTGCAGCGACCAATACAGGAAATGGTAACAAATATGTTATCATTTATTATGGGAAATATGGAAACATTCCAAGAAAATAAAATTCAAATAAGAGAACAAAATTTTACAAAAACCAAAATTAAAACAGCTGTTACAATTTCGGAATTCAGTGCTACAATCAGTCTTATATCAGGAGTATTGGTTGTGATTATTATTGGTTTGGGTAGTATACAAGTTATAAATGGTGAAATGAGTATTGGAGTACTACTCGCATTTGAAATATATACTCAAAGATTTTTAAGTCCTTTATCTGATTTATCTAATATTAACGCAAACTTATCAGCTTTGAATGTTTCTTTAAGAAGAATTGAAAAATTTTTAAATGAAGATAACTATATCAACTTTGGAGTGGAAATACCAGGGGAAAGCGGAGACATCATCTTTGACAATGTGACATTTGGATATAAAGAAGACAGGGATGTTTTAAATAATATCTCATTGCTAATCAAGAAGGGTAGAGTTCACGCATTTGCTGGTGAAAGTGGATCGGGAAAATCAACAATTATAAATTTGCTTTATGGATTATGGCAAAATTATTCGGGAAATATTTTAATAAATGGCAAAAATATTAAAAATGTGTCAATTGAAAACTTAAGAAAAAGAATAAGTATTGTAAGCCAAAATATTTTTTTAGTTGACGATAGTATCTTGAATAATATACTTTTAGATGATGATTCTCCAGATTTGCTTAGAGCTGAAAATGCGTTAAAGCAGGCAAAAATATGGAAGTATATTAATTCTTTAGAGCAAGGTTGGAATACAAATATTGGGGAAAATGGTATTTGCTTATCAGGAGGAGAAAAACAGCGTCTTGCGATTGCTCGTGCAATATATCGTGAATCAGATATTATTATTTTTGATGAAGCCACATCCATGCTTGATAATGAAACGGAAAATAGTATTGTAAAAAATATATTAAATGTATTTGATAAGAGTACAATTATTATGATTGCACATCGTTTGACAACAATAAAAAATGCAGATAAAATCTTTGTTTTAAATAAAGGGGAAATTATAGAAGAAGGAACTCACGAAGAATTACTTATTAAGAAGGGATTTTATTATAATTTGTATTGTTACCAAACAAAGTAAAGAAAAATAATGCATTACCACATAAGGACTTTTGATTAAATAACAAAAGTTCCTTATGTGACATTAAAAGTTATAAGAATCGATTATTTGTTTAATAATATTTATTAATTGTAACTTTTTAGTATCTGGGCATGTATTAATAAGTTCGAGAAAAATATGATTGCTGGATGGACTATCTCCAAAAAGGATATAGTCTGTAGAGATTAGTAGATTGGTAGAAAGTAAGACTAATCTTTTGAGAGATACTCCACGTATGCCACATTCGATATCCGCAATAAATTTGGGGCTAACATCTAACAATTCTGCCAGCTGCTCACGACTTATATTTAGTTCTTCTCTCCTATGCCTGATTCTTTCACCCATGCTTTTTGAATCTATGGTTTTCATATGGCTCCCTCCGTTTAAAGATTATAATTATTAATTCCCAAAAACAAAATAAACTATTAGTGTTGAAAAAAGTTATTTAAAGTTATAAAATATTTCAAAAAGGAGTACCTTCAATGAAGATTACAGATTTAGAATTGAAATGTTTTATCAAGAGAATAGAAAAAAAATATCCTAATAAAATTTCTTGTTTTTTTTATGATAAAAAAAATTTACAAGGTGAGTATCGAAAATTAGGACATGCATTAAAATGGACTTGGAAGATCATAGATGAACTTTGCCATGATGATGAAATCCAAAATTTCTATATTAGACTGCATAAATTTCATAATTGGTATATAATTAGGATTGGAGGTAATGGTAAAATTACTTTTAAAATGGAAAAATCTATGTATGAAATTTCTGGGGAAAATATAATACAAATTTTAAATTCTGAAAATAAAGAATTTATTATCACAGCATCTTACACAGAATTATAAAAATGTGGTAGATTATACATAAAATTCGTAGTTTATCCAAAATTATTGAAATATCTGTATTTAAGAACTATAATCTATTTCGATAAAATATTTGGAGGTAGTATAAATGGTGAGAAATATTAAAAATATTACAAAAAAAATGATTGTAAGTGCTGCGTATAGAGAGGCTAAAAAAAGTGCAAATTCAACATGTGCATTTTTACATGGACAACCTAGATTGCCAGAATGTGTGAAAAAATTGAATAAGTCTAATGAATAGAAGGGGAGAGAAATGGCTTGCTCGTTATTTTTTGTTAGACGAAAGCGTTCCATTAGATGAAGTAGAAATATACTTGTATGGTGTAAGGTTACTTATAAAAAAATTATGTCATATTATATTTATCATATTATTGGGCTTCTTCTTTGGCGAATTTTTTAGTATAGCGATTTTTTTGATAACATACGCACATATTAGAGAATATTCCGGAGGCTATCATGCAGATTCAACCATAAGATGTTATGGTTGTACTATTGTGGTTACGCTGTGTGCTATCGGATTAGTGAAAATTTTATCTCAAATTTCATGGCAATGGGGTCTATTTAGCTTATTGATTGGAGGAAGTATAATATGGAAACTTTCACCTCAGGAGGCGGTTAATAAGCCGTTGTCAGAAAGAGAGAAAAGGAAGTACCAAGATATTACTCATAAATATCTTCTAGTATCAGGTGGAATATCTGGTTTGGGATTTGTTAATCCCTTGATTATGTACAGTATTAGTACAGCTTGGATGATTCAAGCAATTATGCTCATAATGGGAAAATTTAAAAGTACACGTGGCTGTAGAAAAAGAATCTGAGCATTATGGATTCTTTTTCTATTTCTCAGAAAATTACTTTGAGAATGCGGAGGAAAAAAGAATTTGATTAAAGTAGCAATATGCGATGATGATAAGGATATTCGCATGAAAATTCATCTCGTTGTGAAAAATTATTTTTCTGAAATTAAACGTCCGTTGTGGTCTGTTGAATTTAAAAGTGGAATAAAATTATTAGAATCACATATACGTTTTGATATTATTTTTCTTGATATAGAAATGCCAGGTTTAAACGGAATAGAAACTGCATTGAGATTAAGAAAATGGGATGTGAATAGTAAGATTATATATGTTACAAATTACGAAAATTATAAAGCGTCTGCCTATAAAGTACATGCTTTTGATTATATAGATAAACCAGTAAATAAGAATGATGTGATTGCTGTGTTAAAGGACGTTGTTTATTATTTGGATCATACAATAGAAAAACAGAAATATGCGTTCAAAACCGAAGAAGGAATTATTACTTTAGAATTAGATGAAATTTTTTATTTTGAGTATTTGTCAAGAAAAGTGATTATACATGGAGTGAAGGGTAATTATACTGCCACATATCAATTAAAAGAATTATTGGAGAAATTTGAAAAATACAATTTTGCTTCTCCTCATAAAAGCTTTATTGTTAATATGTTGTATATTAAAGCGATTAAGGGGTTTGATATTTTTATAGAAAATGGAGATAAAATTCCGCTGGCACAAAAACGAGCTGTTGGATTCAAAAGCATTTTTAATGATTTTCTTCAGACGACATTTGATAGAATATAATAAGGAGATTTTTATGGTAGCTATTGTAGGATTAATATTTTCATGTTTTACAACAGGATATGTATATTTGGTGATTTTGGATGAACTGTACAACCGAAAATATTTGGAAAAAAAGTGGATATATTATTTGGCTGTTTTACTACATACAATTCTTAATACGGTGGAAGCCCTAATTGGATATCCTTTATTAAATGTATGCTATTCTTTAGGAATTTTATGTATAGGTTCAGCACTGTTATATGATACGGAAAAGAAAGATATTATTGTAAATTCTGTTGTGATAGTAATTTATGTTGCAACTATTGACTTTTTGGTTACAACAATTTTTTCTACATTGACACAAAACAGTGCATATATTGCATTACAAGATCCTAAGTTTTTTCTTGTTTCTGGTATGGCCAATACATTAGCCATACTATGTACATGCCATGTTTTTAGCCAACTATTAAAGAAATATAAAATCAGCAATATATCGAGAATTTTTGCTATGTACATGATATTTTTGCTTGTATTTGAATTATCACTGCTTTTATATCTATTACGAAGAGAAATGAATATTGACAATAATGGCATTTTATTAATATTTTGTATGGGATTTGTGGCTGTTGATGTGGGAATATTGCGTTTGTTTGAAGTAGTATCGCAGAGCTATGAATTGGAAAAAAAGACAGAACTTTTAGTACAGCAAAGAGAATTATTAACAAAATATTACGAAGGGCTTCAAGAACGATTTAAGGAGTCGCAAAAATTATTGCATGATGTTAAGAAGCATTTGCAAGTGATTTCCGATTTAGGTGACAATGAGAAAACAACACAGAAGGAATATGCAAAGGAGTTATTGGAAGAAATAGAAGAAATACAAAAAAATTTCCATTGTTCAGATAAGATTGTATGTGCGATTTTATGGGATAAGATACAAGTATGCAACCATGATGGAATCAAATTAGATATTAATATGCAAGATATATTGTTTGATTTTATGGACAAAACAGATGTGACAGTTTTATTTGCAAATTTATTGGATAATGCAATAGATGCATGTAAAAGTTGTCAAGAAGATACAAGGAGAATATTTTTAAGAATTCATAGATTTAAAGATTATGTTGTAATAAAAATGATTAATACTATGAATCAAACACCTCGAAAAAATGATGAAAAATTGATTTCTACAAAGAAAAATCATAAAGGACTGGGTATGGAAATTTTAATGGATTTATCAAATAAATATTGTGGTAATATCAGTTATAGTTATACAGATGTAGAGTTTGAGACAAAAATCATTTTATCAACAAATAGTAAATTATAAAATAGGTATTAAATATTTCCAGAGAAACATCCATGTTTGAGAACTATCAATCAAGGATGTTTTTATCTTTTAATGAAGCCAAACATAACATTGTATTGTTAGTGGCACTTAGGAGAGTGAGTTTTTTATTATTTATTAGTTGGAGGAGTTAGATGAAAATAGTTTTTCCAGAATATAAATCTGAAATTGTATTAGGGAATGGTAAATTTCAACTTGATCCCATGTCATATACTGTTATTTATGAAGGAAAAGAAATCAGCTTAGCTCCCAGGGAATTTGAAGTCCTTTATCTTTTAGCTCAAAGACCTAATTGGGTTATCCCAAAGAAAAATATTTACTGTTCCGTCTGGGAAAGTGATTATTATGATGATCAGATTCCGTATAAAACAGTGGAACACGTAGTATGGAAGATACGAAAAAAGATGGGGCATGATATTATAGAAACATTGATCAATGTAGGATATAGACTAAAAAAGATGTAAAGGCAGGATCATGTGAGTAAAGTTTTTATATTCCGATTGAATTTTTGGGAGATACGCCATATAATATTGGCAACTATAAGAAGGCAAGCACATACAATATTTGACTAAATATTACGTTGTGACAGGAAACGGAGATAAATCCTTACAGAGCTTTTGTGGATCATCTAAAGAAAAGGAGGCTGACTATGAACATATATGAAGAAATAGATCAGGAAACAATGATGTTGCTTTTAGATTCCTTGTGTAAACGGACAGTGGAGGGAAAACAGATATGGGAAAATATGGAGTATAATCCTATTTCCTTTTTACAGAAAGATATTTATGAAAAAGAAGGTACCTGTATATCACAAATGTTTGAAGCAACAACGGTGTTCAATGGTATTGAATATGAATTAGAACTTTCAGAGTCAATCGATCTTCCGTCTAGTAAAGGAGATATTTTTGGAACAATTTCTTATGAAACTGAGAACGGAGAAGAGAATACGTATGATTTCTCTTTGGCTTTTGACGTAGAGAAATATGATGATGCAAACGCGGAAGAATTGCAGGGTATTTTTGGAAATTCAATCATTGTACAGTTTACAGATGCAATGGTGGGAGTATTTGAAAATTCAGATGCGGTAGCTGAGGGATTTGCTTATGCAAGATACTTTCATCAAACAGGAATTGATCCGGAATGGGAAACCAATCCTCTTGTGAAACTGGGGGAGAAACTGATGCAAGAGCACGCAATGCTGGATTTTCATAAAATAGTATTGGATACAGATTATAGAAAAAGTTTATTGAAACGATAAGGAACCTGCTATAATAGGATACAAATTTGGGGGAAACCATTGATATTTCTTAGGGTATCACATATAATATAGTTAAGCCAAAAGGTTTCGTGTAGCGGCACGTAAAAGCTGTACTGTGCCCGGGCAGGGTAAATACTGGGACTATTTGATACTCGGAAGGATATTATGCCCACACCAGGGAGATACGGTGAGTCCGCACCGGGGACTGAATGATACTGGTGACATTTCAGACATTCGGAAGGGTGTCGCGGCTGACAGCCAGCAGAAAACCGCTTTTGAGAACAAAGAGAATGACAAGAGAAGAGGAGGTGCTTTTATATGGCTACATCAAGTATTCTTACCAATGTTGTAATTGAAGATCCGAAAAAAGCAGAAGCATTTGTAGATGCACTTGAAAAGTCCAGTCAAGATCCCGTATGGAAACCTTCTGCACCGTCTATTCCAATATTAAATAGTGTAGAAGAATTACGCAGATTCCTGGGTAGGAAAAGGAAATAAGAGAGATGGATTATGCAGTTGTAAATATTTTAGATTATATGGAACTTATAGGAGAGGAGTCAGTAGTTGATGTCCTCTCCGGTTTTTCGTGTCCAAAGAATAAAGAAATAGAAAATTTTGTCCGTAATAATGCGGTAGAGTTCGCAAAACGGAAGATGTCAATTACTTATCTTTTGTTAGATGAGTCTAGCAGGGTTTTGGCAATTTTTGCGGTCACACATAAAGCAGTGCAAATCTGGGGTGAAAATCTTTCTTCTACGTTGCAAAAAAAGATACAGCGATATGCGCAAAAAAATGAAAAAACAAATGAATATGCTCTTTCTGCTTTTTTGATTGGTCAGTTTGGAAAAAATTATCAGCATAAAGATGCACCTGTTCCAGATGGCGGAAAGATGATGGAAGCAGTATTGACCATTCTCAAGCATGTACAGCGGGAAATTGGTGGTGGCGTTGTATACTTAGAGTGTGAGGAAAAGCCGGAGCTATTGAATTTCTATCAGAATGAGAAAAACAGATTCCGGAAATTCGGAGAACGTTTATCAGAAAAAGAAAATGTGAATTATATTCAGATGCTACGAATTTTATAAAAAAGAATAAGGATACATAAGGTGCAGGTGATTTCAAAATCTTGGGATCACCTGTTTTTGTATCAAGCACTAATATTCTCTAAAAGATGAAAACTCATATCAAATTATTTCTGACAGAACCAGAGTTTCACATGGTTTTCACTTCAATAGCACATCAATTTCAAAAGAAAATGTTATCTTTTAATTCATAGGAAGTTCCTATAAAACGCTTGTAGAAAGGAGGATGTGACATGTTTGAACCATTATCAATGTTAAACGGAACATCATTAGACGAGGCTATGTTGACAGACTTTGTCCCTGCGGCAAGTGCGGGAGGCGCAATTTTAAGTATTATTGTAATTGCGATTGTTCCTATGTAGTTTTGGACAGGGCGGTGGGCAGGTATCTGCCCATCGCTTTGTAGAAAAGGAGGTTATTATGAAGGAATTAGAAAAAGTAGTACAGGAAGAAATGTTTGAAATCGAAGTACAGTACTGTGATCCTGATGATTGTTTACAAGATTGTATGGAGAGTGGATACAATAACTGTACAGCAGTAGTAACTGGTTGGTGGTAAAACTTGCAAATGCAGGCAAAGGCAGTTTAGAAAAAGGCACTAGGTAAGAATAAAATTTTCTGTTATCTAGTGCCTTTTAATGTGAGGGAGAGAAACTATGTATCCACTTCTAGTTGAAAATATGACAGACGAGGAAGCCTATATACAAAATTTAAACATTGAGGTAAATTCCAAAGAAGTTTGCTTTTTTATGTGTGGGGAAAATTTTGGACGGATACTTTTTGAAATCTTTTGCGGATATAGAAAACCGAAAACAGGTGAGATATTTGTATGTAATAAAGACTGGCTTGATTTGGACGAAAATAGTCGTTCTCTTTTAAACAGGCGCTTGTTTGGGATAGCGGCAGAAGAGTTTCCGCTGATTGAATTTATGACGATTGAAGAAAATATTTCTATGTCAAGTCTGTTAGACGGAGATAAAACCAATATAGAGGAATTGGTTAAGGCTTTTGACATAGGGTACTTATTACAAAAATATCCTTCGGATCTTAATCATAGAGAAGAAATGAGATGTATCTGTGCGCGTGCCTTTTCCGGAGGCAGGAAGGTTGTTGTGATATTCGATTTATTCAAAAGAATGCAAGAGCAGAGCAAGGCAGAACTTGCAATACTTACTTATCATGCAGCAAAAAGTTTGGGAATATCTGCTCTTTACATAAGTGAAGATTTAGACGAAAATTATGGCGCTTATGATCTTATATACAAATACCGACCGGAGAAAAAGGAATTTTCTATTATTGATTTTCGTGCATGAATGGAGCTGTAGAAATGGAACGTGATAGAGAATGTAGACTGCTGTTAAATGATTTGAACGATATTCTTTCTGAACAATGTTTGGAACAAAGAGTTAGGTGCAGGTATTTGAATGATCCGGTGCAAGAGTTGGCAGAGTGTATCAATCAACTGCTGGATATTTGTGAGAGGGCAGTAACAATGACACTGGATATAGAAAATGATTATCGTACTATGCGGGCGGAACTGCAGAGCAATATCCGAAATCCGCTAAGCTGCATAAAAACAAGTTGCTTTCTAATCAATTCACTTGCAGAAAAAAATATCCAGTCTGAAAAGCTCCAAGAGTATCTTCAAATTATAGAAAAAGCAGCGGAGGATATAGAGAGTGCATTAAAATAACTGATAATTGAAGAAGTGCTGGGCGAGGAGTTTTCGTCCAGTATTTCTTTCTGGAATGAGAAAAGTTGAATTTACAAATCAAGAGGAGGCATACACATGAAGTATGTTTTTCCAGAATATAAAGAGAATGTAGTGTTGGGCAACGGGAAATTACAGTTAAATCCAATGTCCTATCAGGTTATCTACGAAGGAAAGGAGATAGACCTGACACCCAGGGAATTTGAAGTTTTATATCTACTGGCTTTAAAGCCAAACTGGGTAATGCCAAAGACAAATATTTATCATTCTGTATGGGGTATTCATTATCATGATGATCAGATACCATACAGAACAGTAGAATATTCCATTTGCGAGTCCGATGAAAATATATGCCGGAGATTATGATGATGTGGCTGATGCTGCAATTGTTGTCATATCTGCCGGAGCGGGACAGAAACCGGGAGAGACAAGGCTTGATCTCGTAAATAAAAATGTAGCAATATTTAAGTCAATCATTCCTGAAATAGCAAAGAGAAATTTTGCAGGTATCATGCTTGTAGTTGCGAATCCGGTAGATATCCTGACTCAGGTAGCCATAAAGTTATCAGGACTTCCAGAAAACAGGGTTATTGGATCGGGTACTGTGTTAGATAGTGCCAGATTAAGATATAAGCTTGGTGAGCATTTATCTGTGGACAGCAGGAGTGTTCATGCATTTATAGTAGGTGAGCATGGAGACAGCGAAGTTGTAGCATGGTCATCAGCCAATGTATCTGGTGTTCCATTAAGTGAAATGTGTGAAATGCGTGGACATTACAAGCACAAGGAAAACACGGCAGAAATAGCTACAGCAGTCAAGAACAGTGCGTATGAGATCATAAACAAAAAGCACGCTACTTATTATGGAATTGCAATGTCTGTAAAAAGAATCTGCGAAGTGATTATGAGAGATGAAAAATCAATACTTCCTGTATCACACATGATTCATGGAGTATATGATATTGACGGAGTATCGTTAAGTATGCCAGCTATTGTAGGTGCAGATGGTATTGAGTCTGATATACCTATTAATTTAAGTGGCGAAGAAGCGTTAAAGCTTAAGGAATCTGCAGATTCATTGAAAAAGATTATAGAGACAATTGAATTATAAATTTTACACATGGACGGAGAAAAAGGCATGGAAGTAAGGTACTGTATTTGTAAGCATTGTGGAAACATTGTTGAAAAGGTAAAGGATAAGGGTGTACCT
>OFMO01000676.1_pt1 | contig 26492 bp, 27 predicted proteins | sample 1541821 | NCBI WGS metagenome assembly OFMO01 (sample SAMN04209253, study PRJEB22552) | human gut metagenome | biome: gut; material: feces | host: Homo sapiens | place: USA: Oklahoma | reverse complement strand
ATCCCCCCGGCGATGCACAGGGGCGCGGTCAGCCGACCGGAAAAATGCCCGCCGCCGGCCACATCCTGCCAGCCGCCGTATTTTAGTTGGGCGGTAAAGTCCGCGTGGCCGGGCCGGGGGATGTCCCGCAGGTTGGAGTAATCCTTCGAGCGGGTGTTGGTATTCCGAATGACGGCGGCCAGGGGGGCCCCGCAGGTCACGCCGTCGGCCAGGCCGGATAAAATTTCCGGCGCATCCGCCTCTTTCCGCGGGGTGGACCAGCTGCCGGTACCGGGGGCCCGGCGGGTCAGGAACGCCTGCAATTCGTCCAGGTCGATCTTCTCCCCCGCAGGCAGACCGTCCACGACCACCCCGATGCCGGGGGCGTGGGACTGGCCAAAAATGGAGACGGTAATGGCTCCGTGAAACACACTGCTCATGGTGTCCTCCTCATTATGAAATATCCTGGGCCTGCCGTCAAGGGGCTTCTTCCACCGGTTTGCCCAAAGCCCGCAGATCGTGCCAGAAGGTGGGATAGGATTTCTCCACCGCCTGCGCCCCGGTGATGACCACCGGCTCGCTGCAAGCGCAGGCGGCGACCGCCGCGGCCATGGCAATGCGGTGGTCCCCCGCCGCATCGACCGTCCCGCCCAGCAAATGGGCTTTGCCCTGGATGATAAGGCCGTCCTCCGTCACCGCCACCTGACCGCCCAATGCGTTCAGGGTAGCGGCGGTGGTCGCCAGCCGGTCGGATTCTTTCAGGCGCAGGCGGGCCGCGCCGGTGATGATCGTGGTTCCTGGGATCGAGGCGGCCAGCGCCGCCAGCACAGGCACCAGGTCGGGGATATCCCGCGCGTCGATGGTGGTGGGGTGCAGCCGCCCCGGGTGGCTGGTGTAACGGTCTGCGGTGTGGTGGATGGGCACGCCCATCTCCCCCAGCACCCGGCAGACGGCCCTGTCCCCTTGCAGGGAGTCCGGGTCCAATCCCTTCACGGTAACGCTGTCCCCGTCCATGGCCCCCATGCACAGCCAGGGGGCGGCGTTGGACCAGTCCCCTTCCACAATGGCCCGACCGGGCGTGCGGTAGGCCTGGGGGCGGACGATCCAGCCCGTCTCCATTCGCTCCGGCGTCACGCCAAAGGCGGCCAGGGCCTGGATGGTGAGCTGAAGATAGCTGGCGGATTCCAGTTCCCCCTCGATCTCCAAAACACTCTCCTCCCCCAGCAGGGGCAGCGCGAAGAGCAGGCCGGTGAAGAACTGAGACGAAACATCTCCCGGCAGGCGATAGGCTCCGGGGGAGAGCTGGCCGGAGATAGACAGGGTCTTCTTCTCCGGGTCTAAGTAAGTTTGACAGCCGTTGGCCTCCAGCTGTTCGAGCAAGGGGCCCATGGGCCGCTGGGCCAGACGGCCTGCCAGCTGGAACGTGGCGTTGACGCCCAAGGCCCCGGCCACCGGCAGCAGGAAGCGGAGGGTGGACCCGCTCTCCCCGCAGTCTAACAGGCAGTGGTCCGCCCGGGTTTCCTGGGCCGCAGGCGTCACCAGATATCCCTTCCCTTGAGGCTGGAAGGAGGCCCCCAAGCCGGTGAGGCACCGGAGGGTGGCGTCGATGTCCTGGGACCGCCGGGGGCAGGTGATGGTGGTCGGGCCGTCGGCCAGCGCCGCACAGATCATCAGGCGGTGCGCCGCGGATTTGGAGGGAATGGCATCCAGCGTCCCCGTCAGAGGAACGCCGGGAAAAATCGTAACTGTCATTTTCCCAACCCCCGATCTAACCAGACGGGCAGCTGGGACACCGGCACCGGATAGAGCTGGCTCTTGCCCCAGCCGGTGGGCACCACCAGGGAGATGGTGTCCCCCGCCCGTTTTTTATCGGAAAGCATCTTGGCCAGCAGGTCCGCCGCCGGGTAGTCCGTCTCGGTGGGCAGTCCATACTCCCGCAGGAGATTGACCAGCTTGGGCAGCGTGGCCTCCGGGCACAGGCCCAGATGAATGGCCGCCCGCGTCACCAGCGTCATGCCGATGGCCACGGCCTTGCCGTGGGCCAGCTGATAGCCGGAGCAGGCCTCGATGCCGTGGCCGATGGTGTGGCCCAGGTTCAGGAGCTGGCGGCTGCCGGTGTCAAATTCATCCTGCTCCACCAGGTCGCGCTTGTGGGCGATGCAGCGGGCCACCACTTCCTCCGGGTCCTTTCGGAAGTCCCCCTTGGCCAGGGTGTCCAGCAGGTCGGCGTCCCCAATCATGCCGTACTTGATGACCTCGGCGCAGCCGTCCGAGAGAATGTCGGCGGGCAGGGTCGCCCAGGTATCCAAGTCGCACAGGACGGCCTTGGGCTGGTAAAAGGCCCCGGCCAGGTTCTTGCCGTGTTCCAGGTCGATGGCGGTCTTGCCCCCCACGGAGGCATCCACCGCCGCCAGCAGCGTCGTGGGCAGCTGAAGGAACGGGATCCCCCGCAGATAGGTCGCGGCAGCAAACCCCGTCAGGTCCCCGACCACCCCGCCGCCCAGGGCAACCAACCCATCGGCGCGGGTCAGATGTTCCTGGGCCAGGTATTCCAGCAGAGAGAGGTAGGTGTGGCCGTTCTTATGCTCCTCCCCGGCGGGGAAGACGAAGGCCAGCACGGTAAAGCCCGCCCGCTCCAGGCTGTGGGTGGCCTGGCTGAGATAGTGGGGGGCGACGTTGCTGTCGGAGACGATACAGACGCTCCGGCCCTTAAAGGCACGGGCGGCCTCTTCGCCCAGGGTATCCAACAGGCCCCAGCCGATCTTCACGTCATACGTTTGAGAAGCCTTTACAGTGACGGTGGTCATTTCCCGTCCACCTCCTCTTTGATCCGGCGGCCGTCGTCCAGCAGCTGCCGGAGGGTGCCGAAGTCGTTGCGTTCGATGGCGTCTTTATACTTCGTCAAATCTTCGATCAGGGTCCCCAGCTCGAAGAGCAGGTTCTCCCGATTTTCCAGAAACAGCTCTGCCCACATGTCGGGGTTGAGCCAGGCCACACGGGTCAGGTCCTTGTAGCTCCCGGCGGAGAAGCCGTCGTGCTGCCTGGCTGTGGGGCTCTTGATGTAGGCGTTGGAGATGATGTGGGCCATCTGGGAGGTGAAGGCGATGCGCTTATCATGCTCCTGGGCGGAGGTGATGGACACCCGCCCAAAGCCCACCGGCTCCAGCAGTTTCTTGGCCCGGTCCAACAGACGGATATCGTCAAAGGCCGGGGGGACGAGGACCATCGGGGCCCCGTCGAACAGATCTGCCCGGCTGTACTTAAAGCCGGAGAAATGGGTGCCTGCCATAGGGTGCCCGCCCAGGAAGGAAAACCCATACTGCTTGGCCAAGGGGAAGACACTTGCACAGACCTTCTCTTTGGTGCCCGCGCAGTCAATGACCAGCGTGGTCTTGTCCAGCAGCGGGGCCAGGTGGGCCATGTGCTCCACCACCGCTTCGGGGTAGGTGGCCAGCAGAAGCAGATCTAAGCCCCGGAGTTTCCCGTCGGTGAGTTCCCCATCGATGGCCTGGGCGATCTCAGCAAACTCCACGATGGAGTGGTCCGCGTCCCAGCCCAGGACGGTCACGGACTCGTCCCGCTGAAAGGCTTTGGCCAGCGAGCCTCCGATGAGGCCCAGGCCGATGATACCGACGGTCATTCCTTCATCGCCTCCCGGATCCGCAGGATGCGGCCTGCGGTGTGCTTGAATTCCTCCGGGGTCAGGGACTGTGCGCCGTCGCACAGGGCGTGGGGAGGATCGTTGTGGACCTCGATCATAATGCCGTCGGCCCCGGCAGCGGCAGCGGCCATGGCCATCGGCTCCACCAGGTAGGTGTGACCGGTGGCGTGGCTGGGGTCTACCACCACGGGCAGGTGGGTCAGGCCCTTCAGCACGGGCACCACGGACAGGTCCAGGGTGTTGCGGGTGTAAGTAGACTCATAGGTACGGATGCCGCGCTCACAGAGAATGACATTCTCGTTGCCGTTGGCCATGATGTACTCGGCGCTCATCAGCAGCTCCTTGATGGTCCCGGCCAGGCCGCGCTTGAGCAGGATGGGCTTCTGGGTCTTGCCCAGCTCCTTCAGCATGTCGAAGTTCTGGGTGTTTCTCGCGCCCACCTGGATCACGTCCACCTCCTCGAACAGAGGCAGGTTGCGGATGTCCATGATTTCGGTGACGATGGGCAGGCCGGTGGCCTTTTTGGCTTCCAGCAGCAGGCGGATGCCCTCGGCGCCCAGGCCCTGGAAGTCATAGGGAGAGGTACGGGGCTTGAACGCACCGCCCCGCAGGAAGTTGGCCCCGGCGGCCTTCACCTGCTGGGCAACATAAATGATCTGCTCCTCCGTCTCCACAGAGCAGGGGCCGGCAATGAGGCCGAAGTGGCCGCCGCCGATGGAGGCAGGCCCGGCCACGATGGTGGAGTCGTCGGGGTGGAACTTGCGGTTGACCGCCTTGAATGGGTCAGAGACTCGTTTCACAGAATCGACGATGTCCAGGCTTTGCAGCATTTCCATATCGACCTTGCTGGTGTTGCCGATCAGGCCCAGGACGGTCTGGTACTCTCCCTTGGAGACGTGAACCCCTAAGTTCTGCTCCTCCAGCCAGTGGATGAGGTGTTGGGTCCGCTCAGGGGATGCCCCCGGATTTAAAACGACGATCATAGTAGTTAGCTCCTTTCGTTCCTTCCGCGCTGCGGTGATAGCAAGACAAAATAAAAACGCCTCCACAGAACGGAATCTGTGTGGCGTGTAAATACTTCCGATGGAAGATGGCCTTTGGATTTTATCCAGCACAAATTACCATTACTTTATTTCCTTGTGGCAGGGAAAGTAATAGTAGTAGGTAAAGGTGAAGTTGTACAGGCTGGCAGCTTGCATGGCAAAGGCCCATCCTTTCTGGATTTCAACGGGTACAGTGTAACACCATTTTCCCCCGCCGTCAAGTAGGAAATATGCTTAGCTCGTGCTATCATAAGGATTTTTTTATAGTTACATTATCTAAAACTGATATAGAAACTCATATTCTGAAATTTAGTCAGTTACGATTTACTAAATCGTAACTGACTAAATTTCTCAAACTGCCTTTGGATCACAAAGACCGCTCGGCGGGAAACACGTCCCACCGAGCGGTCTTGATCAGCTTATATTCAGACAGAGGATACTTCTCAGTCGACCTTACGGGTCCACAGGGAAGCCATAGCGGGGCCGCCGCCGACGCACAGGGAAGCACCGCCGATGGTAGCGCCGCGGCGCTCCATTTCATACAGCATGGAGACGATGATCCGCAGGCCGGTGCAGCCGATGGGGTGGCCCAGGGAGATGCCGGAACCGTTGGCGTTGGTCTTGTCCATGTCGACCGTCCAGCCGTGCTCTTCCTTCAGCTTCACGCCGACACCCAGGAACTGGGCAGCGAAAGCCTCGTTGATCTCCCAGTAGTCCACGTCGTTGAAGTCCATGTCAGCACCCTTCAGGCACTTGGGGATGGCGTAAGCGGGGCCAATGCCCATGTACTTGGGCTCGACGCCGGCAGAGCACATGTTGATCATCTTGGCCATGGGCTTCAGGCCCAGTTCCTTGGCCTTGTCGGCGGACATCACGATCACAGCAGCAGCAGCGTCGTTGATGCCGGAAGCGTTGGCGGCGGTGGTGACACCGTCGGGAGTGAAGACGGCCTTCATCTTGGACAGCGTCTCATAGTTGCAGCCGCGGATGGGGTGCTCGTCGGTGTCGATGACGATGTCGCCCTTCTTCTTGTTATGGACAATGACGGGAACGATCTCGTCCTTGAACTTGCCCTCGTCGATGGCGGCGCAGGCGCGGTTGTGGCTGATGACGGCCAGCTCGTCGCACTGCTGACGGGTCACGCCGCACAGCTTTGCCACGTTATCGGCGGTCACGCCCATGTGGCCGGGGACCAGAGCGTCATACAGAGCGTCGTGGATCAGGCTGTCATACAGCTCTGCGCCGCCCTCGGTGGGGATGCCGCCCATACGATAGCCCATACGAGCCTTGGGGAGCATGAAGGGAGCCTGGGTCATGTTCTCGGTGCCGACGACCAGGCCGATCTCGGTCTTGCCCAGCTGGATGTTGCTGCAGGCGATCTCCAGAGCACGCATACCGGAAGCGCAGTTCTGGTTGACGGTCACGGCGCTGCTCTCAACAGGCAGACCGATCCGCATGGAGACCTGACGTGCGGGCAGAGAACCCTGCATGCCGAGATAGCACTCACCCATGACGATCTCGTCGATGGTGTTAATGTCGATGCCTGCGCGGCGAATGGCTTCCTTACCAGCGGTAATTGCCAGCTCTCTGGCGGAGACATCCTTGAACTGGCCCTGGAACTTACCGATGGCGGTACGACAGGCGCTGACAATAACTACATCTTTGGTTTGCATTTGAGGTATCCTCCTGTACTGTCTTATATTTGGTCATTTTATACTAAAATGCACTGATTCATTCCTTAGGGTAGCTATATTATACACCGAACGGGGGTATTGTCAAGGCACCCTTTGAAAAATTTTAGAAATTCTTCTGATACTTTTGTACGTAGCGGGATTGATTTCATAGTACAAACTGTGTATAATAAGATAAAAAGAAGAATTTTCGGCAGAAAGCTTATGCAAGTTTTACTTCATCTGCCGAAACAAAGGAGCCTGATAGACCATGCCAAACCTACCAGAGGCTTGGGAGGCGCCGGTGCTGCGGTTCTCCCTGGACCTCGCCAAAGACAGCGAAAACTTCCCCAAAAAAGTGCTGACCCTGTTTGACAAGCACTTTGGCTTTCGCCGCGGTATCTTTTTCCCGTATTATTACTCTGCCTTCCCCGGCTCCTTTCCGCGGCGGGGCAGCAGCCTGAGCAACTACATCACCTACGGCCTGCGCTACGGCCCCATGTACGACTACAAGGACCACGTCTATAAGGAAGATATCTTCCGCCACTCCTCCCTGCCGGAGCATCTCAAGGGGAAGCGGGTGATCTTTACCGAAGACATCATGCCCTTTGAGGAGTATGAGCACACGCCCTACGGCATCCACATGATGTCGGAAAATCTATACTATCAAGCCGTTCTCTTTTTCTACTTAGGCGAGCGCGTCATCGGTTCGATGGGCCTGTTCCACTCCAAAGAAGAGGGGCCGTTCCAGGAAGAGGACCGGGAGCCTTTAGAGTATTTATCAGAGCTTGTGGAGGCCAACTACCAAAACTACCTCCGCCACACCGGCGAGGCCCGGTTCCACGACTGTTTTCAGCTGTTTTTCCAGGACATCAAGACCGGAGCTGTCCTGCTCAACCAGGACATGACTGTCCTGCAGACCAACAAGGCCGCCCAACACATCAGCAAGGTCTTCTGGGAGCAATATCGCCACAGCCACGGCCACTTCCTCCGCAGCAACTACCAGGGAGACGCCAAGTTCCGGGAGGTCCAGACCATGATCAACGAGATCAGCGAGCGCCTGACCACCCAGGGCAGCACCAGCCAGACCATCACCTCCCTGGCCGGGGACATCACGTTTTATCACACGTCCTTCCTCTCCTCCAGCTCCGCCGGCCTCATCCAGACCTGGCACCTCATGCTCATCACCTGCCAGACCAAGGAGCTGCCCAAGAGCGTCGATCACCCCTACAACACCCTCACCCAGCAGGAGCGGCGCATCGTCTACTACTTAGCCTCCGGCAAAAAGAACGAGCAGATCGCCGAGGAGCTGCACATCAGCATCTACACCGTCCGCACCCACATCGCCAACATCTACAAAAAATTCGAGGTCAACAACAAAGTAGACCTGCTCATGCACTTACAGCCCATCCTGAAGGAACAAGCGAAGCCACAATAAAAAATGAGGAAACGAACACCCTGAAGTCTCCTGCACGAAGCACTTCAGGGTGTTCTTGTGTAATCGCTTGGTTTGGATCAGGGGCGGGCCGCCTGCACCGCCTGGCGGATGGTCCCAGCAGAGTAGAGGGATCCCAGGGCGCAGAAACGCTCCCCCGGCCGGGCCGTGGCAAAGGCGTAGTCCACCGCAGCCCGGATGCTGGCAAAGCCTTTCACCGGCGCCGGGAACGTCCGGGCCAGGGTCTTGACCAGGTCTTCCTCCTCCATCGCCCGGGGAGAGGGTGGGGTGATGACCAGAAGCTCCTGGGCCAGGGGCGCCAGCTGCGCCACCATGCCGGGGATGTCTTTGTCGGCCAGAAAGCCCACCAGCAGCCGCAGCTTCTGGCCGGGAAAGCAGGCGGACAGGCTCTCAACGGCTGCCCGGACCCCATCGGGATTGTGGGCCCCATCCAGCAGAAAAATGGGGGCCTGACAGAGCAGCTCAAACCGCCCCGGCCACCGGACAGCGGCCAGGCCCGCCCGGACTGCGTCGTCCGAGACAGACCAGCCCTGCGCCCGGAGCACCTCCACCGTCTCCAGGGCGAGGGCAGCGTTGCCGGGCTGATAAGACCCCGCCAGGGTAAGGCGGAGGTCCCGCCAGGGGCCATAGGAAAAGGTGCTTCCTGTGATGTCCTGCCGGGAGACGGTCAGTTGGTCCGGGCGGGTGATGGCGGTAGAACAAGCTCGTTCCCGGCAGAGCTGCTGAAGCTGCTCCAGGACCTCTGTGTTCCGCCCGTCTAACACGACCCAGCCGCCGGGCTTGACGATCCCCGCCTTTTCATAGGCGATCTGAGCCAGGGTATCCCCCAGCTCGGCGGTGTGGTCCAGGCCCAGCTTGGTAATGACCGCCGCCAGTGGGGTGGGGATCACGTTGGTGGCGTCCAGCCGCCCGCCAAGGCCCACCTCCAGCACCACCAGGTCGCAGGCAGACTGGGCGAAGTAAAGAAAGGCCAAGGCCGTGATGACTTCAAATTCCGTGGGCTTGTCCTCCATCGTCTCCCACACGGCCCGCCCCTGGCTGACCAGGTCGGCAAAGGCCGCGTCGGAGATCTCCTCTCCCCGGATACGGAAGCGCTCGTTGAAGCGGTCCAAATGGGGCGAGGTGTACAGGCCGACCCGATAGCCCGCCTGGGTCAGGATGGCAGACAGGCAGGCGGAAACGGAGCCTTTGCCATTGGTGCCCGCCACATGGATCATGGGGATCTGATCCTGCGGGGCACCCAGCCTGGTCAGATAAGCTCTCACCCGGTCCAGGCCCAGGCGGGAACCGCCCCGACCCACTTGCTCCAGCCAATCCAAGGCTTTTGAATATGTCATCCTCACACAACCTCTCATTTACTCATTTACTTGTACTTGGGACCGTCTGCGGCAGAGGCTGCAACTGACAGAACCGCCGGAAGGCCCCGGACTTCACCAGCCGGAAGACCACAAAGCCCTCGACCAGCGAGACGCCAAGATACAGCGGCACCCGCACAGCCAGCAGCGGCAAAAAGCCGGTGCCATACAGCACCGTGAGCCAATACGTCGTCCACAGCATTTTGGCCAGCACATCGGCCAGCAGGGTCAGGGACCAGCTCTTCCAAAAGCTCGGTTTGGCCAGCACCCACCGGCGCAGCAGGCCGGCCAGCAGGCCGATGAACATGGCAGCCAGAGTCAGGGGCGGACAATATACCACTCCAGACAGGGTTGCCCCCAGCACATCGGCCAGGCCGCCTACGATGACCCCGCTGGCAGGGCCAAGGAACAGGCCGGCCAGAAAGATCGGAAGGTTGCCGAACTCCACCCGAAGGGTCGGGGTGAGATAGATCACACACAGCCGGGAGAGCACAATGCTTGCCGCCGTCAGCATGGCCAGCAGGGCCAGGCGGCGGGGGGAAAAGAATGACGATTTGGGCATGAAAAAAAGACCTCCTCAAAAATAGTGTTGCCACATAGAGGATGTCTTTCGGCAGGGCCTATATGCAGCAGCGGGATGCGGAGATCAGACCGCGGGTATCCCCTTCGTCCCTCTGGCAACTCCCCGTCCAGTGGGCACTTGACGCCTGATCTCCTACTCTGCTTGAAGCTGCACCCGGAGCGGGTGCATGCTTTAGGTTATAACATGGACACCCCCTTCTGTCAAGGGGGTGTCCTGCCGATCGGATGGTTCCTGTTCTCACAATGCTTTCAGGTCTCCCCGGTACCAGCCGGTCGCCCCGTCCTTTTTCGCCAAGGCCCCCCGCGTCGTCCGGCGGATGATCGCCAGGCGCTGGCCCGCAGAAACGGGCAGCTCGTAGTCCGTGGTGTCCAGGCAGTAGGTCCCCTCCGGTCCTTGGCGGAGAAATTCAGTGAGGATGTCCAGCTCTCGCCCCGTCTCGATGTGGCGGCAAAGCGAGAACTCTTCTCCCTTCCGCAGGACCTCCAACAAGCTGTGTCCCCAGCGGATATTGATGGAGTTGTCAGAAGCTTCCTGATCCGCCTGGGCCGTCATCACCGGGAACCCGTCGTAGGCCACATAGCGAAACGCACCCCCCGGCCGGGCCGGCAAGATGAGGGCGTTGAGCTGGCCGTCAGCCTTCAGCGTGCAGCCGCCGTCGATGCTGGCGATGTGCCGGTCCGGCAGGAGCAGGGGGCGAGACGTGGGGACGTGCCGGTGGTACAAGCTCACCGGCCAGTGGCCCACCACCACCCAGCGCCGGAACGCATAGCCCTGGTTCAGAAAGTTGTCGTTTTTCATGCAGTTGTGGGCGTTGAGATGCTCTAAGTCCGTCTCCCGCGGCACGCCGCCGTGGACGAGCAGATAGTCGTCGTTGACCAAGATCTGCGGCATGGCCCGCAAAAATTCCAGCTCCTCCGGGAAGCGCTTCTCGATGGCCGCCCGAATGGCCGGGTAATGCTTCGGGTCCTGGATCTCCATCCCCACCTGATGGGCCATGGACACCCAGGCGCACTTATCCCCCCACATGGACCCGTAGCGCAGGCAAACCTCATCCGGCCAGCTCCCACGCAGGAAGGACAGGGTCACGTCCTCGCAGTTGCCCTGGACGAAATAGACGGTGTTCGTCCGGCTCAGCTCCATGAGGTAACGCAGCGTCTCCAACCCGTGGACAGACTTTTCCAAAATGTCCCCCAGAATGATGAGCACATCGTCCTTCGTGTACCCTACTTTCCGCAGCAGGCCCTTGAGAAAGGGCAGGTTGCCGTGGATGTCGCTGATGATCATCGTCCGCCGGTCGGGGTCCAGGACCAGGGGGCGCACAACGGCGGTCGCCGTCATATTCGCTGTCTTGCCGCTCATGTTCGCCTGGCTCATTTCTGTTTGGCTTCCAAGGCGATCCAGCCGGTCTTTTCTCTCCGGCGGATGACGTGCAGTCCGGCAGCTTCCAGGGCCGCCGCCACCTCGTCGCCGCGGGTGTCGATGATGCCGGAGCAGAGGAACACGCCGTCCTCCTTCAGCAGCCGGGGCACCACCGGGGCCAGAGGGATGATGACATCCACCACGATGTTCGCCAGCACCAGATCCGCCTTCTCCTGCGCCAGCTCGTTGACCAGAGACTGGTCCGCCAGCACGTTGCCCGCCAAAAACCGGCAGCGGTCCTTCCCGATGCCGTTGAGCGCGGCGTTCTCATACGCTACGTCCACGGCCTTGGGGTCAATGTCCACGCCGGTGGCGAACCGCGCCCCCAGGCACAGGGCGGCAATGGCCAGGATCCCGCTGCCGCAGCCCAGGTCCAGCACCAGGTCATTGGGCTTCGTGTGGGCCTCCACGCCCTCCAGACAAAGCTGCGTGGACGCATGGGAACCGGTCCCGAACGTCAGGCCCGGATTCATCAGCAGCCGCGTCACATCCGCAGGGATCTCCGCGGTGTCCCTCTCCCACTCCGGCACGATGTACAGCTTCTCCCCCACGGCCAGAGGGCGGTAATACTTCTGCCAGCTGTGGGCCCAGTCATACTCCCGCAGGGGCACGGTCGTGTAGGGCAGGTCAATATCCTGCAAATAACCGGCCAACTGTTTCTTCCCGTCGGCGTCGTCCGTCACATAGAACTTCACGCGGGAGACGCCCTTCATCTGCTCCATGAGCTCGTCGTCCACATAGTCCCAATACTGCCGGTTTTCCTCCAGGAAAGCCCGGAACTCTTCCTCTTCCTCCACCGCCAATCCGGGCACGCCGTTGGCGATGAGCGTGGCGCACAGGGCGTCCATCTCTTCGGCTTTTACGTTTAAGATCACTTCCAGCCACATACTGTCCATGGGGGTTCCTCCTGGTGTCCTCACAATTTTTGTTGCCCACATCTTACCACGTTTTCCCCGCCCGTGCAACCGAGAAAGCGTCTCCGCAAAATTTAACTCCTGTTTAAGTTTCTCCCCGCCCCCTGTGGTATAATCCGCTTGTCAAACCGTACCGTCCACATTATATTGTAAGAGACAGGAGGTCCTTCCCCATGACAGTCAAGCGCCGGTTGGCGATTTCTAATGTACTCATGATCTTAGTCCCCGTCATCATCACCCTGGCCATTTCTTTGGGATGCCTGGGCGTGGTGTGGCTGGGCCTGACCCACGGGAAAGAGCTGGGGCTGGAAGAGACAGGCTATCAGCTCTTCCTCTTCGCCACCCAGGGGCAGGTCAGCATTTTGACCGCCAAGCTCATCCTGGTCATCGTGGCCGGGGTGCTGGGGTTAACGGTCCTGCTGTCCATCCTCTTCACCAACCGTTTTCTCATCCAGTTTGTGTTCCGTCATATCCAAGAACCTCTCGACCTACTCTCCCACGGGGTGGCGGAGATCGGCGCCGGCAATCTGGACTACCGGATCCAGTATGACGGGGAGGACGAGTTCTCCGGCATCTGCCGGGAGTTTAACAACATGGCCGCCCATCTCCAGGAATCCGTGACCGAGAGCATCCACCAGGAGGAGAGCCGGAAAGAGCTGATGGCCGGCATCTCCCACGACCTGCGCTCCCCCCTCACGTCCATCCTGGCCTATGTAGAGGGCTTGCAGGAGGGCGTGGCGAAAACACCGGAGAAAATGGCAGAGTATCTGAACATCATCCACGACAAGACCCGGCAAATTCAGGCTCTCGTCTCCCAGCTCTTTTTATACGCCAAGATGGACCTGGCCGCCTACCCCATTCACCCGTTGGCCCTGGACCTGACCGGCTGGCTCACCCGCCTGGCCGAAGGGCCTGGGAAAGACTTCGCCCAGCGGGGCTTGACCGTTTCTCTGTCCGAACCTCTGCCCCAGGTGACGGCCTGGGCCGACCCCAGCGAGTTGGAGCGTGTGGTCCTGAACTGCCTGGACAACAGCGCCAAGTATAAAAACAAGCCGGAGGGACAGATGATCCTCACCCTCACCGACCTGGACGAGCGCATCCGCCTGACCCTGGCCGATGACGGCCCCGGCGTGGCTCCGGGTGAGCTTTCCAAGCTTTTCTCCCCCTTCTACCGGGGAGACAAGGCCCGCCAGGACCCCACCCAGGGCAGCGGTCTGGGTCTGGCCATCGCCGCTAAAGCCATCGGGCGCATGGGCGGACGCATCTGGGCTGCCGCCGGCGACCCTACCGGCCTGACCATCTGCATCGAACTGGCAAAGGAGGACCCCCACCATGGAGAAGATTCTGATTATTGAGGATGACCCCGCCATCGCCGCCATTCAGCGGGATTACTTAGAATTGGCAGGCCTGGCCGTGGAGATCGCCCCCGACGGGCTGACCGGTCTGGACCGGGGCCTGAGCGGGGAATTCGCCCTCATCCTATTGGACCTAATGCTGCCCGGCATGGACGGCTTCACCCTCTGCCGCAAGCTGCGGGAGAAGCTGAACATCCCGATCCTTATGGTCACAGCCCGGCAGGAGGAAGTAGATAAAATTCGCGGCCTTGGCATGGGGGCGGATGACTACATCGAGAAGCCCTTCTCCCCCAGCGTCTTAGTCGCCCGCGTCAAAGCGCATCTGGCGCAGTATGCCCGTCTCGCCCACCCCGCCCGGCCCAAGGCGGAGCTGACCGTGGACGGCCTGCGCCTGAACACGGATACCCACCGCCTCTATGTGGACGGAAACGAAGTAACTCTGAAAAACCGGGAGTATGAGCTGCTGAAATTCTTCATGCTCCACGTAGACATGGTTTTCTCCCGTGAGGCCCTCTACGAGGCCATCTGGGGCATGGACGCCATGGGCGACAATGCGACCGTCGCCGTTCACATCAACCGCCTGCGGGAAAAGATCGAAGCAGACCCGGCCCACCCCCGGTATATCAAAACAGTCTGGGGGGCGGGCTATCGCCTGCAAGGCGTGTGATGCTTCGCGCAAAACCAAAGTTTATCTTTCGTTTAAGCTTTCTCTTATTCGGAATTTAATCCTCTTTGCTATTCTGTATCCAGAAAGGAAAGGATGGATACAGAATGATCTTACAGTTATTTCAAGGCTTCTGCATGGCGCTGGCCGACAGCGTCCCCGGCGTGTCCGGCGGAACGGTGGCCTTTCTGCTGGGCTTTTATGACCGGTTTTTGAGTGCCCTCCACGCCCTGCTGCGCGGCTCGCTTTCCGCGAAGAAACGCGCCCTGCGGTATCTGAGCAAGCTGGGCGTGGGCTGGGTCCTCGGCATGGGTCTGGCCTCCGTGGTCCTGGCCGGACTGTTCCACAGCCAGGCTTACGCCCTCAGTTCCCTCTTCCTGGGGCTGACGCTGGCCTGCTTCCCCTTCCTGGTCTATCAGGAGCGGGAGAATCTCCTGGCCAAGCCCAAGGCGTGGGTCTGGGCGCTGCTGGGGCTGGCGCTGGTGATCGTAGTCTCCCGCCTCCGTGCCGGGTCCCTGCTGGGCGGGACGATCGCGCTGGACCGCGTGGGGCCGAACCTCGTCTACCTCTTCTTTGCCGGGGCGCTGGCCATTACGGCTATGGTCCTGCCGGGGATCTCCGGCTCAACGCTGCTGCTGGCTTTCAGCGTCTACGTTCCTGTGATCCACGGTGTGGGGCAGATCGTGAAGCTGGACTTCTCCCCCCTGCCCGGTCTGATGGCGCTGGGTCTGGGCATTTTGGTGGGTGTATTCTTCTCCATCCGCTGGATCCAGAACGCCCTGCGCCGCCACCGCCCACAGATGCTCTGGTTCATCCTGGGCCTCATGGCCGGTTCCCTCTACGCCATCACCCAAGGCCCGGCTACGCTCTCTGAGCCGATGGCCCCCCTGCGTTTGTCTACCTTCTGCCTGCCCGCGTTCCTGCTGGGCGTGGCCCTGCTGCTGGGGCTGGAGGGGCTGCGCCGCATCACCGTCCGCCCCCAGGACGGCAGCGGCCGCAAGGCCCTGCGGCCCAACTAAGCCCATCCATATCAACAAGGAGCTGATCGCGCGTGTCCAAATCCTCCACCTCCCGCTTTCTCACGGGGGTACTCACCATGGCAGTCTCCCAGCTCATCATCAAGCTGGCGGGCTTAGTCTATCGTCTCGTCATCACCAACGTCCCCGGCTTTGGGGACGTTGGCAATGGCTTTTATACGGCAGGGTTTCAGATCTATACCCTGCTGCTCTCTCTGTCCTCCGTGGGCATCCCCAATGCCATCTCAAAATTGGTCTCCGCTCAGGTCGCCCTGGGCCACCGGGCCGAGGCCCACCGCATCTTCCGCACGGCCCTGGTCCTGTTTTTCGGCATCGGCCTGGTCTGCTCCGGGGCCTTGTTCTTCGGGGCGGACTTTATCGCGCTCTATATCATTAAAATGGATGGCGTACAGGGGACGTTACAGGCCCTCTCCCCCTCTATCATGCTGGTCTGCGTTTCCTCCGTCATCCGGGGGTACTTCTTGGGCCTGGGCAGCGTGACCGCCACCAGCCGTTCCCAAGTCCTGGAACAGATCGTTAAGTCCGTCCTGACCATCGTCTTTGTCCTGGCCCTCACCGGCACCTCCGCCCAGGTCATGTCTGCCGGGGCCAACTTCGCCACGGCCGTCGCCACCGGGGCCAGCGTGACCTACCTCGCCCTGTACTACACCCGCCACCGCCCCACCGGGGTCGGGAAGCCCATGGAGCCCATTCCCTCCCGCCGCTCCCTCTGCCGGACGATCCTAAGTGTGTCCATCCCCATCTCCCTGGGGTCCATCGTCATCGCCATCGGCCGTATCATCGACACTGCGACCATCACCCGCGGCATCGCCGCCGCCTACGCCCACGGCATCCCCGGTCAGCCGGGCCTGCCCACGCCGGAGGCATTGAACCAGGAAGCCGTGCGCCTGGCCGGGATGCTCTCGAAAAGCGATACTATATTAAATCTTCCCCTCGCCCTGAACATCGCCCTGGCCACGGTCCTGGTCCCCACCCTCTCCGGGGCCTTGGCCGCCGGGCGGCGGCGGGAGGCTGAGAGCAAGGCCGCCTTCTCCCTTCTGCTTTCCGTCCTGCTGGCCTTCCCCTGCGCGGCGGGACTCATCTCCCTGGCCGGGCCGATCTACCACCTGCTCTACCCCAACGCCCCGCAAGGCGCGTCCCTGCTGGCCATCGGGGCCGTTGCCATGATCTTCATGGCCTTAGAGCAGACCATCAACGGGAGCTTACAGGGCCTCGGCCTCGTCTTCGTCCCCGCCCAGGCGCTGCTGTGCGGCATCGGGGTGAAACTGGCCCTGAACCTGACCCTCATCCGCCTGCCGCAGGTCAATATCTACGGCGCGTCCTTCGGCTCCCTGGGGTGCTATGCCACGGCCTGCACGATCTGTCTTGTGCGCCTGCTCAAGGCCCTGCCCATGGACCTGGCCCCCAAGCGCTACTTCTGGAAGCCCCTGGCCTGCGCCGTGCTCATGGGCATCGCCGCCCACTGGGGACACGCGGCCTTGACCCATCTCATCGGCTCCAGCCGTTGGGCGCTGCTCATCACCATTCCCTTGGCCGCGGTGTTGTATGCGGTTTTCGTGTTGGCCTCCGGCATTTTGACAAAAGCGGAGGTCGCACAGCTGCCACTGATCGGGCGAAAAAAACGCTCTGCAAACCCTTGACAAGCCTTTGTTTCCCTGTTATAATTTCAAAGCCGCTTTGAATGGGTCATTAAGCAAGCGCCAGTGGTTTTTCAGACTGCCGCTCCGCTTCGCCCCCGACAGCGAGCCCGTAGTAAAGGAAAGAGGTGCAAACCAATGCATGCAATCATTGAGACCGGCGGTAAGCAGTACAAGGTGGGCGAGGGCGACGTCCTCTTCATCGAGAAGCTGCCTCAGCAGGCCGGCGACGAGATCAAGTTCGACAAGGTCCTGGCCGTCCTGGGTGACGAGCCCAAGTTCGGCGCTCCCGTGGTGGAGGGCGCTTCCGTGGACGCTTCCGTTGTGAAAAACGGCAAGGGTAAGAAGGTCGTCATCTTCAAGTACAAGCCCAAGAAGGGCTACCGTCTGCGTCAGGGCCATCGCCAGCCCTACACCAAGGTCGAGATCAAGAAGATCAACGCCTAATGACAAAGGCTTCCTTTGTAACGGAGGGCAGCCGCATCCAGGCTTTCACCATAGAGGGCCACAGCGGATGGGCTGACTCCGGAGAAGATATCCTCTGCGCTGCCATTACCAGCGCCGTGCGCCTGACCGAGTGCGCCGTGAACGACGTGCTGGGCCTGGAGGCCCAGGTCAAGGTCAACGAGCAGGATGCTTCCCTCACCCTCAAGCTCCCCCGCAACCTGGAGGGAGAAGCCGACCAGGTCTGCCAGACGCTTCTGGCTGCCCTCATGGTCTACTTCGTCCAGCTGCAGGAGGAATATCCCCAACACATTAACGTCATGGAGGTGTAACCAATGCTTCAGATCGGACTTCAGTTCTTCGCACATAAGAAGGGCGTCGGCTCCACCCGGAACGGCCGTGATTCCATGGCCCAGCGCCTGGGCGTCAAGCGCGGCGATGGTCAGTTCGTGCTGGCTGGCAACATCCTGGTTCGTCAGCGCGGCACCCATATCCATCCCGGCGTCAACGTGGGCATCGGCAAGGACGACACCCTGTTTGCCCTGAAGGATGGCCGCGTCAAGTTTGAGCGGCTGGGCAAGGACCGCAAGCAGGTTTCCATCGTGGAGGCCATTGCGGAGTAATCCTCAGCGATCCTATGCAGCCTATGGCCCCGAACGGAACGCCGTTCGGGGCCTTTTCTTCCTCTAACCCTACCAAAGGAGGTGCCCCATGGCAAACACATTCATCGACACCGCCCGTATCCTGGTCAAATCCGGGGCCGGCGGCAACGGCGCGGTGGCCTTTCACCGGGAAAAATACGTGGCAGCCGGCGGCCCGGACGGCGGCGACGGCGGCCGCGGCGGCGACGTGATCCTGCAAGTAGACGACCGCATGTCCACCCTGATGGACTTCCGCTACAAGCGCAAATACGTCGCCGAGAACGGCGGCAACGGCGCCGGCAAGCAGTGTTCCGGCAAAAACGGCGCTCCCCTGATCCTGAAAGTGCCGCGGGGCACCGTGGTCCGGGACGCGGAGACGAAAGAGATCATCGTGGACATGTCCTCCGACGAGCCCTTCGTCCTCTGCCGCGGCGGCAACGGCGGCTGGGGCAACAAGCACTTCGCCACCCCCACCCGCCAGACCCCCCAGTTCGCCAAGGCCGGTCTGCCCGGAAAAGAACGGACGGTCCTGCTGGAGCTGAAGCTGCTGGCGGACGTTGGCCTCGTCGGCTTCCCCAACGTGGGCAAGTCCACCCTGCTGTCTGTCGCGACCAAGGCCCGGCCGAAAATCGCTAACTATCACTTTACCACCCTCTTCCCCAACCTGGGCGTGGTGTTCGTGGACGAGGGCGTTTCCTTCGTCATGGCGGACATCCCCGGCATCATCGAGGGTGCCGCTGAGGGCGCCGGCCTGGGCCACGATTTCCTGCGGCACATCGACCGCTGCCGCTTGCTCATCCATATCGTGGATGTGTCCGGCTCCGAGGGCCGGGACCCGGTGGAGGATTTCGAGGCCATCAACGCCGAACTCAAAGAATACAGCCCCGCGCTCGCCAGCCGCAAGATGCTGGTGGCGGCGAACAAAACTGACATCCTCATGGACCGGACCCTGCTGGAAAAGCTCAAGGCCCACGTCGAGTCCAAGGGCCTGCCCTTCTTCGAGCTGTCCGCCGCCGCCCACATGGGCGTGCGGGAGCTGATGAAGGCCGCCGCCGGGGAGCTGGCCCACCTGCCCCCCGTCATCACCTACGAGCCGGAGTATGTGGAGCGTCCGCCCGAAGTGGACACCAGCGACCCGCTGACCATCCGCCACGAGGACGACGTATGGATCGTGGAAGGCCCCTGGCTGCAAAAGATCATGGCCAACGTGAACTTTTCCAACTACGAGTCCCGCAACTGGTTCGACCGGATGCTCCGCTCCGCCGGGCTGTTTGACCGCCTGGAAGAGATGGGGATCAAGGACGGCGATCTCGTGAGCCTGTATAACCTGGACTTCGAGTACCAGCGCTGAGCGCCGGGACCGGCCCGGTCGGAACGATTTATCTTGGGCCCTTTGGCCCCTGGACGTATTGACAGACCGGCTGTTGTCCAGTATAATGATTTTTGATTTATGACATGCACTCCCCCTGCCTGGGGGATACGGAAAGGAGCTGTTCCTCATGAAGAGAATCCAGACCCTGGAGACACGGGACCTGGCTAAGAGCCTGAAGACCGGCGGCTGCGGCGAATGCCAGACCTCCTGCCAGTCTGCCTGCAAGACCTCCTGCGGCCTTGCCAACCAGCAGTGCGAGAACGCCAACCGCTGAGCCAAGCAATCAAGCGAGGAAAGCTGCCGCCTGATCGTTCCCGATCAAGCGGCACTTTTTTCATTCGACGGAAGTGAGACAAGTTACCTATGATCCATCAATACAAACTCAACGGATACAACATCGTCCTGGACGTGTACAGCGGCTCCGTCCATCTGGTGGACGACGTAGCCTACGACTGCATCGCCCTCTTCGAGTCCACCCCCCGCGACCAGATCATTGCCCAGATGATGGAGAAGCACGGCCATCTCGACGGCGTGGACGAGACCGAGCTGGCCGCCTGCCTGGACGACATCCAGGCTTTGAAAGACGACGGCAAGCTCTTCTCCCAGGACCTCTGGCGGGACGTGGAGCAGGAGGCGTTCGAGCACGCTAAGCCCGTCCTCAAGGCCATGTGCCTGCACGTGGCCCACACCTGCAACTTAAACTGCCAATACTGCTTCGCCAGCCAGGGCCAGTACCACGGTGAGCGGGCCCTCATGTCCTTTGAGGTGGGCAAGCAGGCCCTGGACTTTTTGATCGCCCAGTCCGGCTCCCGCGTCAATCTGGAGGTGGACTTCTTCGGCGGTGAGCCGCTGATGAACTGGCAGGTGGTGAAAGACCTGGTGGCCTATGCCCGTACCCAGGAGCCCATCTACCACAAAAATTTCCGCTTCACCCTGACCACCAACGGCGTCCTGCTGGACGATGAGGTGACGGAGTTCTGCAACAAGGAGATGCACAACGTCGTCCTCAGCCTGGACGGCCGGAAAGAGGTCCACGACCGCCTGCGGAAAAACTTCGCCGGGGTGGGCAGCTATGACATCATTGTCCCCAAATTCCAGCGTTTTGTGGAAAAACGGGGCGATTTGAGCTATTATATGCGCGGGACCTTCACCCACGACAACGTGGATTTCACCAACGATATCTTCCACATGGCCGACCTGGGCTTCACCGAGCTGAGCATGGAGCCGGTGGTCAGTCCCCCCGGCGAGCCCTGGGCCTTGACGGAAGAGGACCTGCCCAAGCTCTTTGCGCAGTATGAGATCTTGGCCAAGGAGATGCTCAAGCGGGAGAAGGAGGGGCGGCCCTTTACCTTCTACCACTACATGCTGGATCTCTCCGGCGGCCCCTGCCTGCACAAGCGCATGTCCGGCTGCGGCTCCGGCACGGAGTACCTGGCCGTGACCCCCTGGGGGGAGCTGTTCCCCTGCCATCAGTTCGTGAACGATCCGGACTACTCGATGGGCGACGTGTGGAAGGGCATCACGAATCCCCAGCTTGGGGAAAAGTTCCATCGATGCAACGTCGTGGCCAACCCCGACTGTCGGGAATGTTGGGCGCGGCTGTACTGCGCCGGCGGCTGCGCCGCCAACGCCTACCACGCCAGCGGCGACATCAACGGAACGTATGAATACGGCTGCCAGCTCTTTAAGAAGCGGGTGGAGTGTGCCATTATGATGAAAGCAGCCCAAACCCAAGAGGATTGAGGCTTCAGAAAGGAAGGCAAGAATCATGGAATTGAAAAAGATCACTTACTCCGGCATCGACACCGATGACGTGACCAAGCAGATGGAAGAAGGCAACGACAAGCTGGCCGAAAAGGGCTGGCGGGAGTACCGCGTGGACATGCTCAGCTCCTCCACCGTCCGGGTGACTTACGCCCGCGGCGAGGAGGACGAGGAGGGCGAAGAGGCCCTCGGCGAGGAGCTGTAAGCGCTCTCTGCCCAAGCAAGCGCTGTGACCCCGTGGGGGGAGCGCCCCCCACCCCGGAGAAAGGAATGACTATGGCAATCGGACTGATCGTAGGCATCGTGTTCTGCGCCGCCGTCCTGTTTTTCCAGCACAAGAACAAGGACGATGATGACGACGAAAAATAAATGAAGAAGCTGCTCCGGGTCCTGGCTGTTTTGGTGGCCCTGTGCGTGTTGGCGGGGGTGCTGGCCCTGGCCGGAAGCGCCTTTGTGGTTACCACAACGAAGGACCGGATCCTGACCTTGGACGATACGCCCCCGGCAGACGTGGACTGCATCTTAGTCCTGGGCTGTGCGGTGCGCCCGGACGGCTCCCCCAGCCCGATGCTGAATGACCGCGTCACCCGCGGCGCCCAGCTCTACCAGGCCGGGTGGGCCAAAAAAGTCCTCCTCACCGGGGACAACAGCAGCAGCCACTACAACGAAGTGGCCGTGATGGACCGCCTCTCCCAGGAGCAGGGTGTCCCCGCCGAGGATACCGTCCTGGACTATGCGGGCCTGTGTACCTATGACAGCCTCTATCGCGCCCGCGACATCTTTGGCGTGAAAAAGCTCGTCATCGTCACCCAGGAGTATCACCTCTACCGTGCCCTCTACCTGGCCAAAGCCTTGGGGCTGGAAGCCTGGGGCGTAGCCGCAGACGGCCAGAACTACCGCGGCCAGACCATGCGGGACCTGCGGGAGATCCTCGCGCGGGACAAGGACGTGCTCTGGAGCTTCTTCCAGCCGGAACCCAAGTACCTGGGCGACCCCATCCCTCTGGACACCGCCGACTGAGACCCCATGTTCTCCCCGTGGGAGCGAGCCAACCCCGCCCGCTCCCACGGTTTTTCTCCCCTCGAAAAATTTTTCTGTTTTCTGAAAACTTTTTTCAAAAACCTATTGACAAATCCGAGAAGATGCGATAGAATAACACTCGTTCCGCAAGAGAGGGACGAAACAAAAAAAGAAATGGACGATTAGCTCAGCTGGTATGAGCATCCGCTTGACGTGCGGGAGGTCACAGGTTCAAGTCCTGTATCGTCCACCACCTTCATCCGAGTTCATTTTGAACTCGGATGTTTTTTATGCTCTGAAACGCCAATCGCTTGCAAATACCCCCCCTCTCTCCCACCCCGCCGACCTGCCAGCGCTCTATCAAATTTTGATGAAGTAATTGACGACCTGTTCCAATGCGTAAAGCTGCGTTTTCCGCTCTGCCGCTTCCGCTGCGATCTTTTCATCAAAGCCACTTTCTGAAAATAACGCATAATAAAATGTCGCGTTCTTTTTCAACGGTGTCAGCTTGGCTAAAGTATCCAGGTATTCTGTGTAAGAAAAAGGAGCTGCCTTAAATTTGCATTCTCCCACCAAATAATTTTTTGCCTCTCTGTCAATCCCCAAAAGGTCGATCTCGGTCTCTGCTGTCCGCAGGCCGTGATCAGCCTTTTCATCTCGGACCGTAGTCTTGCCCATCCAGCGGCCCATTTTCGCATAGCGGAACGGCAGCTCATTTTTCTTCTGCTTCTCCCGGATAAACTCCCGGCAGACATCCTCAAACGCAAAGGAAGCAAACTGATGCAGCGCCGGTTCTACGACATATTGATATACACCCTCTACATCGCCGTCCTCCAGCTGCGAGAAGTTCGCAAAGCCAAAGGCATACCAGAATCGAAAAAAGTTATCCGTCAGGCGGTAGGTCCCTCTGCTGGTATTGGCTTGTTCTTTCGTCCTTGCATCCACAGAAAACTCTCGTGCCACGATGCCCAGTTCGATGAGGTTTTTCAAGTAGACACTGGTTTTGGACGTATCCTCCAGCAACGATTTTTGACTGATCTCATTGAGCCTGGTGCTGCCCAAGGCCACGGCTTCGATGATGGAGTTATAGATCGGCGTTTCTCGCAGCTCCTGGTGGAGCAGGAATTCTACCTCACTGTAAAGGACACAGCCCTTTGTTAGGATATTGCGTTTGATATTTTCGCTGACAGGTCGCTCCGGGTCCCACTGGCGCAGGTAATGCGGGATACCCCCTAAGACAGCGTAGGCCAGTATCTTGTCCCGCTCAGAATACTGAGGGAAAAACTTCGCCGCGTCGTAGAAGCCCATCTCCTTCATTTTATAGATGCCTGTGGCTCTGCCGTACAGAGGATTTTTTTCTGCCAGCAGTTCTTTTTCAATGAAGCTCATGGCGCTGCCGCACAGGATGAGCATGAGGTTGCTCTCCCGAAACTCTGCATCCCAGAGGTTTTGCAAAATAGAAGGGATGCTCTTGTTGCTCCGGCACAGGTAGGGGAACTCGTCGATCACGACGAGTTTTTTTGCATCTCCATACGGCAGGTCTAGCATCGCCCGAAACGCTTTTTCCCAGTCATCAAAGGTTGAGATATAGTTTCTGGCTGGAATATTCTCTTGGAGCATTCGGCTGGAAAAATTCCGCAGCTGGACCCGGTCCGTCGTCTGCGTACAGGAGAAAAAGACATGCGGTTTCCCCTTGCAAAACTCCCGCAACGTCTCTGTTTTGCCGACCCGCCGTCTGCCATAGAGAACGATCAGCTGCCCGTTTCTATCCTCATACCGGTCCTGCAAAAATTTCAGTTCTGCCTCTCTGCCGATAAACATAGGCTCGCCTCCCATTTATCTAATCGTGATTTAGTAAATCCTGATTTGGCAATATTATATCCACTCCTAGTTCAAAAATCAAGTCACAAACAGTAAAGGCCGGAAGGAACGCTCCCTCCGGCCTTTGTGATCTCTTAGACGATACTTTTTTTCTTTCGGACTCCTGCGGCGCAGGCGATGACGATGGCAGTAAACACCAGCGAGATCACCGCCAGATAGATCAACTGGACTCCGCTCCCACTATACCAGGCCGAAAGATTACTGTAAGACAGAGATTCCAACAAGGACATCCCCCAGGACAGACTCAGCCGGACCGGATAAACCACCATCCGCAGCAGCAGAGCCACCACCTGCACCCCCGCCGTCCACAGGATCATCCCGCGGACAGACAGCTTGCGGGTCAGGAAAAGGACAAGAAGGGGGAGCAGGAAGAAGACAAATATATTCCAGAATAACATAAAACAGTACTCCCTTCTTTATTCATAAATTGAATCGATCATCATCTTTATATCATCTTCGGAGAGATTACCCTGGATAAAACACTCTACGTTTCCATTGAGCCAAGCAGCTGTATAAGTATCTATATTTTTTGCAATATAGTGACAGATATTTTGTGTTTTATCCATATCTGGAACTTCTTCGTTGGATGTAACTGCATTTCTGATGTTCCGTTCTAAGAACATCTCCCAGGCTGTGTCTTCATCAACAGGAAGTTCCTGCTGGGCTTCTCTGTCTTGGATCACCTCCATAATTTCTGTAATCAATGCCATGCTGGCATCGTCGTCCTCGGAGGCAGCAAAATCCCGGCGCAGAAGGTCTTCGAGCTCCGCAGTAGAGAGTTGTTCCAGACCAGGATACTTTTTCGATTTCTCCGTTACGTCTCTATCTCCAAAATAGCACAGTTTTGTCCGAATGGGAAGCCTAAAATCAAAATTAAAAATCGAACTTGAGAATGAGAGAGAATATGAGAGTTTACGTGAGATTTCAAGAGTTCTTCCGGGTGTAAATTAAAAAAATCAAAAAAGCCGTTGACAGGGGCTTTTTTGCGTATTATAATGTAGCCTGCTGAAAAAACCGGCCCGTGGTTTCTTCTGTGTGATAAGCCAACTTGTCACCTGGGAGAAGCCACCGGCCCTCCTTAAATGTCATGTTAAGGAAACAGAATATTTTATTGGAGGTTCGACCCTATGTCCACTTTTATGGCCAACAAGGGCAACATCGAGCGCAAGTGGTATATCCTTGACGCCGCTGGCAAGCCCCTTGGTAAGACTGCCGCTCTGGCAGCCACCCTGCTGCGTGGCAAGCATAAGCCCGAATACACCCCCCACGCCGACTGCGGCGATTACGTCATCGTCATCAACGCCGAGAAGGCCGTTCTGACCGGCAAGAAGCTGGAGCAGAAGTACTATCGCACCCACTCCGGCTGGGTCGGCGGTCTGAAGGAGACCCAGTACAGCAGACTCATGAAGGAGAAGCCTGAGCTGGCCATGAAGCTGGCTGTTCGCGGCATGATGCCCCGGAACATCATCACCAAGGACTCCCTGACCCGCCTGAAGATTTTCCGCGGTGCTGAGCACATCCACGCCGCCCAGAAGCCCGAACTGTGGGCCGCAGAATAAGGAGGAACAAGACTATGTATAAGAGCAAGAAGCCTTACCATTACGGCACCGGCCGCCGGAAGTCCTCCGTGGCCCGCGTGCACCTGTTCCCCAACGGCACCGGCAGCATCACCATCAACGGCCGTGACATCGACGATTACTTTGGTCTGGAGACCTTGAAGCTGATCGTTCGTCAGCCCCTGGACACCACCGACCTGCTGGGCAAGGTGGACATCGTTGCCACCGTCACCGGCGGCGGCGTGACCGGCCAGGCCGGCGCCATCCGCCACGGCATCTCCCGCGCCCTGCTGGAGATGAACGCCGAGTATCGCCCCGCTCTGAAGGCCGCCGGTTTCCTGACCCGCGACCCCAGAATGAAGGAGAGAAAGAAGTACGGCCTCAAAGCCGCCCGTCGCGCTCCGCAGTTCTCCAAGCGCTAATTTGCTGAAAATCCCCGAAACTCAAGGGTCTCGGGGATTTTTTCTTTGTGAGGATATGTCTCTTTTTGCCGCTGAAGGCCGTAAAGGTTTGGGGTTACTTAGAGGTTTTTTGAGGTTACCGAGTTGCTTTCAGGTTACTAATGAGGTTACTAGGAGAGTATTTAGTAAATCGAAGATGCAGCATAAAGAAAGACGCATTCTTTCGAATGCGTCCTTCTTTATGCCAAAATAGAAAAGGGAAAGGCCGTCAGCCTTTCCCTTTTTTTGCTTTAACGGCAATATTTTTCAATATAAGCGTTCTGGCACTTGATGATGATCTTGATGGCTTCCTCGCGGCCGAGGACGTCGCTGACGACGGTCTCCTTGCCCTCCAGGCTCTTGTAGACGCGGAAGAAGTGGCGGATTTCGCTTGCCACATGGTTCGGCAGCTCCGAGATGTCCTGATAGGTGTTGTAGGTCGGATCCTGGAAGGGAATGGCAATGATCTTTTCATCGAGACTGCCGCTGTCCTCCATCGAAATAACGCCGATGGGGTAGCACTCCACGAGGCTCAGCGGGCGGATGCATTCAGAGCAGAGAACCAGAACGTCCAGCGGGTCGCCGTCGTCCGCCCAGGTGC
>OFMO01000673.1_pt1 | contig 26678 bp, 20 predicted proteins | sample 1541821 | NCBI WGS metagenome assembly OFMO01 (sample SAMN04209253, study PRJEB22552) | human gut metagenome | biome: gut; material: feces | host: Homo sapiens | place: USA: Oklahoma | reverse complement strand
GATTAACATGGATATATTAAAGAGTTTCTCGTAAAATAGAAAATGCATCAATGATGGGAATGCTGTTTCTGTGAGTATAAGAGCCTCATAGAACAGCATTTTTTTATTTGTAATAAGCTAAATAGATATGGTATACTTATGTTCGAAGTAATGTGCAGTGGATATATATGGGAAGAATGATAGAAATATATTGAATATTGGAGTTACAAAATTAAGATAAGAAAGGTATAAAAATGAATATTCTGCTGGTCGGAGGCTCCTGCAGCCTGATAAACAGTATGATTCTGAAATTAAGAAAAGAGGGACACAGAATTTTTCTGCTGACGGGAGATAAATATAGACATAATAAATATGAAAGAGTATTTGAAAAATACGAGTTTTCTTATGATTGCGAGAATCTGAATGATATTCTAGAAAGTGTAAATGCAGATGTAACAATTCTTATGGGTGCGTTTGATACAAATTACCGTTGGAATGGGGAGGAAAGAGAGATAGTTCTTTTTATTTCTCATCTTGTCAATATTCTGGTTGCTTATTCAGTAAAAAACAAAAAAAGATTGATTTTTCTTTCTTCAGATGAAATTTATAATGGAAACTACACGGAAGATATAAAGGAAGAAGAACCCTTTTCCGGAGTGGGAATCAGAGCGGATGCACTGTCACAGGCAGAAGAGATCTGCGATAATTTCAGAATCAACAGAAGTCTGGATATTATAACTTTGCGTCTGGATCATCTCTACAATATTCCGAAAGAGAGAAAAGACGTAAATAATATTTGTGCAGATATGTGTCTGAACTGCATGTGTGACGGGCATATTAAGGCAAAAACAGACCATACATTTTCACTTCTCTATGAAAATGATGCAGTAGAGTATATTTACCAGTTTATAAAAACCAGCAACCACAAATATAGTCTTTATAATTTATCTTCTAATGATGTAGTAAGTGAAGTAAAACTTGCAGCTATGATTCAGAAAGCTATGGAAATCGAATCGAATATTGTCGCTTTTTCCGACAGTAATGGAAGATGTGTTTTGTCGGGTAATCGTTTTGAAAGAGAATTTGGAGTTCATGCATTTGGTAATCTTGAGAAGAATATAAAAGACATGGTTTCTTATATGAAGAAACATGAATCAGTTTTCCTGAAGGGGGATGACTTAAAGCTTTCATGGTGGAAAATGCTTTATGAAAAATGGAAATGGCTGATCAGGACACTTTTTCCGTTTTTCGAGAATCTGGTATGTTTTATTCCGTTTTTCATGATGAATAACAGGACTGTGGGCAGTGAATATTTTGCAAATCTGGATCCGTTTCTTTTGTATGTGCTGCTATTTGCAATTGTATATGGGCAGCAGCAGGCGACGTTTTCTGCAATATTGGCAGTTGCAGGTTATATGTTCCGGCAGATGTATACCAGAAGTAGTTTTGCGGTACTGATAGATTATAACACTTATGTCTGGATCGCACAGCTTTTTATCCTGGGGCTTGTAGTAGGATATATGAGAGACCAGATACGTATCATGCGCCTGGAGAGTCAGGAACTGGAAGAACATTTGCACAGACAGATTGTGGATATCCGGGATATCAATGAAAGTAATGTCCGTGTAAAAGAGGTCATGGAGCAGCAGCTGATCGACCATAAGGACAGTATCGGTAAAATTTACAGCATTACAGCAGGACTGGAACAGCGTATGCCGGATGAGGTTATTTTCTATGCAGTGGAAATGCTGGGAAAACTTATGAAGACAAAGGATGTAGCCCTCTATAATGTGGTCAGTAAAGATTATGCCCGTATCTTTTCTGCAAGTTCCCAAAAGGCGAGAAGTCTTGGAAATTCAATCCGTTACAGGGAGATGACGGACATTTATGATGCATTAAAAGAGCAGAAGGTATATATTAATAAGAAAATGGATGAGCAGTATCCACTTATGGCAAGAGGAATCTACGAAGGTGAAGAGGTACAGATGATCGTTATGATGTGGGGACTAAGCTGGGAAAAAATGACCCTTGGACAAGCCAATTTTCTTACAGTCGTCAGCTATCTGATTCAGAATGCAGTCCTCAGGGCACAGAGATATATGCAGGCACTGGAAGAGAAGCGTTATAGCCAGAATTCCAGAATCCTGGAACCGGAAGCATTTGAGTCCCTGGTTCAGGCATATATGAAGGCAAAACTGAAAAATCTTGTAGAATGTGTATTAATTAAAGTAGATGTTCAGAACTCGGAATATCAAAAAACGGATGAGCAGATGTCCGGATATATGAGGGACAGTGATTACATGGGAATGCTGCCTGATGGAAATCTGTATGTCCTGCTTACCAACACAACCAGAGAGGGTGCTGTTATTGTACAGGACAGATTTGAGAAGAATGGCTATAAAACAGAATACGTGGAGATGATGTCAGTATGTCACAGAGAATGAAGCTGTTTATTTTCCTGCTGATCATAAATCTGATCGTGGTTGTGTTCTATCTGATTTGGAATTATGTCCGCAGAAAAGAAAAAATCGGAAGTGTATGGATGAAGGCAGTTATGATGCTTTTATGTCCGGTGGCAGGTCCTGCGTTTGTATTCCTGTCATTCCTGCTTTTTAAGTTATTTTCTTCCCAGGGTATGGATTTGTCGGACGTTGTATTTAGCAAAGACAGGAAGGAGAATTTCCACCGTCCTGATGAGGAAATGGAGAGAAATATGGTCTCTTTGGAAGAAGCCCTGGAAGTTACAGATAAGAAGAACCTTCGTACTTTGATGCTGAATGTGATCAGAGGAGATTACCGCAATTCTCTTGCGGCGATTAATCTGGCATTAAATAGCGAGGATTCAGAGACTGCCCATTATGCAGCATCTGTTCTTCAGGATGTATTGAATGATTTTCGAAGTAAAGTACAGACAGATTATCTTTTATGCCAGGAAGAAAATGAACAGCAGGTGGAAAATTGTATAAAATTTGTTGAATATATGAATCCGATTCTGGAACAGCAGGTACTTACAAATCTGGAACAGCGTTCCATGGCAGAGAGGATGCAGGAGGTGTTGCAAAAAGCCTGGGAACTTGATAAGATAAAAATCGGCAGTACTGTCTATGAAAAGGTCTGCCAGCGCCTGTTGGAAGTAAAGGATTATGAGAAATGCACACTGTGGTGTGACCGGGCAATGGAACAATATCCGGGAGTTTTGTCCAGCTATACCTGTCAGATGAAACTCTATTTCTCATGTGGAAAGAAGGAGAAGTTCTTTCAGGTTATGCAGGAACTTCGAGATTCGGATATTGCGATTGATAATGAAACCATTGAATTGATCAGAACATTTATGTAGAGTAAAAGGATGAACAGATATGTCAATGACAACTCTGGTTATATTAAGATTTGCAGGTATATTTGCTGCTTATACAGGTTTAACAGTTTTGTTACCTGCGATTATGTTTCGTCGGATACTGGCAGGCAGAGGACTGTCAGAACAGTTTCTGATGTGTTATACATTTGGAAATTTTTATATTATAAATATTGTGTTTGCAGTCCAGCTTTTGCATATTTCAGGTTTCTGGGCACTTGTATTGTTTACTGCTGTACCAGGGATTCTGATCTGGAGCAGGGTGAACAGGGTTTCTCTAAGAGAACTCTGCATAAAGACAGGAATTATCTGTAAGAAAATACTTCAGGGAAGTATGGGAATGAGGGGGGCTTTATACAGAGTCTGTAACAGGATTAAGGCAGTATTAAAACGCTCAGTCCGTCTGTTTTATTACAAAGTAATCTGTAATACGCTTCAGTGGATTCTGGTCGGGGCAGTTATTATAGCTTTGTTCTGGATTTATGGAAGAAACCTGTTGCTCACTTATGGATATTGTGCTTCAGATATACCGGTACATTTGAACTGGATTAATGAGATGGTCAGAGGAAATCTTTTTTCCGATGGTGTATATCCGTTTGGATTTCACTGTATGATATATTATCTTCATACAGTTTTCAGGGTTGATACGTATGCGATTCTGTGTGTGTTCTATCTTGTACAGGTATTCTTTATTCATATGGTACTTCTTGCTGTGATGAAATTGTTATGCAGATCATTGTATCTGCCATATGCAGGAGTGCTTGTATATATATTGGGAAATCTCTGGGCAAAACAGACATATAGTCGTTTTGGGGCATCACTGCCCCAGGAATTCGGAATGATTTTTGTGATTCCGTCTGTTTACTTCCTGATCAGTTTTTTTCAGACAGAGAAGGAGAAACTGAAAACCAGAGAAACAAAGCTGCTCTCAGGATGCTTTGCGCTGGCTTTTGCGCTGACTCTGGCGATTCATTTTTATGGAACTATGATTGCAGGGCTTTGCTGTATTGGAATTGCTGTCGGTTTTTGTCCGCGCTTCCTGAATAAAGAGTATTTTAAACGAATTATGATGACTGGTATTATCAGTGTATTTCTGGCTGTGCTTCCTATGGGGATTGCATTTGCAGGAGGAACACCTCTGCAGGGCTCACTTGGCTGGGGATTAAGCGTCATCAATGGTGGCAAATCAGATACTGAGGATGAAGAAGCTTCTTCAGAGGATAATACAATCCAGGATATAACCATGGAAGAGATGGCAGCGCGTCTGAATGAAAACTCGAAGAATAATATTAAAAGTAATAATGCGAAATCAATGCAGACAAATATGACGGAAACTCCTGAATCCACTTTTGCAGATAAAGTCAGAGAAATTCCGGAGAAAATAAAAAACACCTGGAATATGATGGCTCAGCGTATCGGGGAATTTATCATAAACTTGCCGGAACAATGGTGTGCATATGCGGTACTTATCGGAATTGCAGTTGTCATTCTGCTTGGTCTGATATTTATTATCCTGCGAAAGACTACTTATGGTGAGATGCTTATGTCAGCAGGATTCGGTATGGGAATTCTCACATTGCTGCTCTGTGCATCAGGGCTTGGACTTCCGATGCTGATGGATCCTGCCAGATGTAGTATTTATTATGTGTATCTTCTGATATTAACGCTGACAGTTCTGATGGATGGAATTCTTTATCTGATTTTTATGCATCGTTTATTTACAATTCCGCGAAATGTGTTATCTTTTATCTTGACTGTGTTCATTGTTGGGAGTATGCTCCATCAGGGAATGATCAAAATGCCGGGATTTGGTTCAGATTATGTATCTAATGGAGCATTGACGTGTCTGTCGAATATTATTAAAGAAAATAAAGACAAGACATGGACGATTGTATCAGCAAATGATGAGACACAGATGGGGCTTGATCATGGCTGGCATTACGAGACAATTACCTTCCTTCGAAATATGGAGTATATGAATAAAGACACTAAATTGATTATTCCGACAAAGAATGTATACTTCTTTATAGAAAAAATCCCACTGAATTATGCGGTACTTTACTCAGGCAGTGGTCAGTCCATTTCGAAAAAGGCAGCCAGCCAGTCATTACCAAATTCAGGTGGAATAACTATGTATCAGGGGGAGGGAAGATGGATTCTGATGTCCCGGATGTATTACTGGGCACAGGCATTTAAGGAGAGATATCCCAATGATATGAAGGTATATTATGAATCAGAAGATTTTGTGTGTTATGTAATGCCACAAAATATGTATCATCAGTATAATTTTGCAATAGATTACGGTTATAATCAGTTCCGGACACAGGAGGATAAAAATTAATATAATGGTTTCCAAAAGAAATTTTTTTAGTATTACAATCATGATGTTTGTTCTTTTGTTTTTGTTTCAGTTTTCTATGGTTATCAGAGACAGACAGAACACATATGATGTAAATTCAAATTTCACGACAAGGCAGAAAGATGGTAAAAATGTCTGGAAAAATAAACAGATAGATCCTGTGGCTGTCAGAACAACAGACAGAAGCTATGTTCTTTTTGTGGGAGACAGTTCATCGGATATGGCTACAGCCGTAAGCAGATGGTGCATTTATGCAAAGTGGGATATGGCACAGTGCAGAAATCTGGAGGATTACCAGGAGAATGATAAGGCATTGCCGGGGATGCTGATACTGGAATCAGAGAAATATGCACTTGGTGATAATCTGGAAAAATTAGAGAAACTGGAACAAAAAGGTGTGATCATTGTTTTTGGATGTCTGGAAAATCCAAAGAATATTGAAAAAAATCAGGAACTGATGGATTTTCTGGGGATTTATAAGGTTGTGTCTGAGAAAACAAAACTGACAGGTGTGAAACTTTTTGAAGGTCTTCTGCTGGGCGGAGAAGTAGTCTATGAAACTCCGAAGGAAAAAGAAGAGAAAGAACGTCAGGATCTGCAGCTGGAGATACCATGGTATCAGGTAGGAAGCGGTACGAAAACATATATGGTCGGACTTTTGGATCATAGTAAACAAAAAACTCAGGTGGAGAATGAAGATCTTCCTACGATTTTGTGGAGAAATGGAATCAAGGGTGGAAGTGTTTTTTGTATAGTGGGAGACTATATGAAGGACAGCACAGCACTGGGACTGTTGAATGGTATGATAACAGAGGCTTCTGAGTATTATATTTATCCGGTAGTAAATGCCCAGAATCTCTCCATGATCAATTTTCCGGCATTTGCAGATGAGAATGATGAAGAAATGATGAAACTGTACAGTCAGTCTGTGACAGGTATGACCAGAGATATTATGTGGCCATCACTGGTATCCATTGTAGAAAAAGGAAAGCTGAAAATGACCTGCTTTATGCAGCCACAGGCAGATTATGAAGATGGTATAGAGCCGGATACAAAAGATATGATATTTTACCTGAAGCAGATGAAAGAGCAGGAAGCGGAAGTAGGACTTTCTCTTGAGTATAAAAATGCAGGTTCTTTGCGGGAAAAACTGGATCAGGATGCAGACTTTTTTCAGAAATCAGACAGCAGTTATAAATATGGAGCTGCTTTTGCGGAAGAAAGGGATTTGGATACGATAACAGGATTGATGAATACTGAATTGTTGAAAAATGTAAGTACACTGGTATGTGAATATACAGAGAAAGAGCCGGTGGTTTCTTATTGTACGGATTCTGTAACTTTACAGTCTGTGACAAGTGATGGGATGAATTACAGTTATAGTGATGATATTCGGATGAGAAGTATCCAGAGTTCGCTGGCATATACGAATGTTATGTTAAATATGCATGATATTTTCTGGCCGCAGCAGAAAACTGACAGATGGCAGATTATGCAGAAGCATTTTTCCAGTAATATCCTTACCTATTGGAAAAACTTTACAGGTTTTGACAGTATGACTCTTTCAGAAAGCAACACTAGAATCAGAACTTTTCTGAATCTGGATTTCTCAGAGTCCAGAACAGAGAATGAGATTACGTTGGAAACTTCTGAGAAAGGAAGCTGGTTTCTTCTCAGGACGCATGGAGAAGAAATCGCAGAAATAGAAGGCGGTACAGAAAAGGAAATAGAAGATGGAACTTATCTGATCCAGGCGCAGGATACTACTGTGAAGATTCAGATAAAAACATCAGGACTTCATTATGACAGAGAGGAAATGAGCAGAAAAGTATGAAAGTTTGTATTGTGGCAGAGGGCTGTTACCCATATGTGGTCGGAGGTGTTTCCGGCTGGATCAACAGTCTGATCAGATCTTTTCCGAATGTAGAATTTATATTGCTGGCAATTGTGGCGAACAGATCCTTCAGGGGGAAATTTGTCTATGAGCTGCCGGAAAACCTTACACAGGTTTATGAAGTATATCTGGATGACTGTGAATGGGAAAGCGGAAACAGAAAAAGAAAATCTTTAAGGCAAGTCCATCTCTCTCATAAAGAATATGACGAAATGCTGAATATGGTGCTGAACCGGAGGACAGACTGGGGTGTGATTTTTGACCTGTTTCACAGAAAGCATCTTTCTGTAGATGATTTTCTTATGGGAGAGGATTTCTTCAGGATTGCCAGGGAGTGCTATGACCGTAATTATTCAAATATTAATTTCTCGGATTTCCTCTGGACGCTGCGCTCCATTTATCTGCCGATGTTCTGGGCACTGAGAATGGATGTACCGAAGGCGGATTTGTATCATTGTGTGGCCACCGGTTATTCTGGAATTCTTGGAAGTATGGCAAAACATTTTCATGGAAGTTCATTACTGATCTCCGAGCATGGGATTTATACCAGAGAAAGGGAGGAAGAACTGATCAAAGCTTCCTGGGTAAGGGGAGTATATAAGAATATCTGGATTGAACAGTTTAAGAAGATGTCACTTCTTGCATATGAAAAGGCAGATATGGTAACCTGTCTGTATGACCATGCAAAGGATCTGCAGATGGAATTGGGATGTCCGCCTGAGAAGATCAGGGTGACACCAAATGGGATCAATACACAGACGCTTGCAGATCTTCCCGGCAAGACAGAAGAAGAGAAGCAGTTTATCAATGCCGGGGCTGTACTTCGTGTAACTCCTATCAAAGATGTTAAAACCATGATACAGGCATTTGCTTTTGCCAAAAAAAAAGTAAAAAATATGAAGCTCTGGATTATGGGACCGGCAGATGAAGATAAAAAATATGCAAAAGAATGTTATGATCTGGTAGAATCCCTTGGGGTTCAGGATGTGGAATTCACAGGAAGGGTTAATGTAAAGGATTATCTGGGCAAGATGGATTTCACACTGCTTACCAGTATCAGTGAAGGACAGCCTTTGACAATCCTTGAGAGTTATGCGGCTCACAAACCTGTAATTGCCACAGATGTGGGAAATTGCAGGGAATTGATCTATGGAAATAATGACGGATTTGGGGAAGCGGGAATCCTCACACACATTATGAATATAGAAGAGATCGCCCATGCAATGGTTACCATGTCTGTAAATGAGAAAGACAGAAGGCGTATGGGAGAAGCAGGATACAGACGTGTAAATGCACTTTACAGGATTGATCAGATGAAGGAAGTATACAGAGAAATATACAAAGGATTTTCAGACAGACAGAATCTTTCGTGGACAGAGGAACCCTTTCAGATCAGTGTGCATGAAAAGATGATGTAAATGAAATCATAATGTGACTGAGATCAGGATAACAAACATAAGATAAGCAATTACGGGATGGAGAGGATATATGGCAGGAATAGGTGTAAAACTTACAAATATCTATAAAAAGAATACGCTGACTACTGATATCATAGGTGCGGGATACAGTATGGTCGTTACAATCGCCCCCATGCTGCTGGTGATCGGTGCGCTTATGATCATGGAGTATTTTCTGGATTTCTCTTCAGTAGGTTATGCTACAAGAGAACTGTTTTCCTGTACGGTTCTGTATATATTTATTTTTTCCCTGCTTACGGCGTCTCCATTTAACTCTGTATTATCCAAATATATGTCAGATGTGATCTATGAAGAGACATATGAAGATATTTTGCCGTGCTATTATGTGGGCATGCTTTTGAATATTTCACTGAGTGCTCTTGTGGGAATTCCATTCTGTATCCGGGAGTATCTGGTTGGAAAAGTGGATATTATTTATGTTTTTACAGGTTATTGCGGATACATTGCCCTGGTTCTTGTGTTCTATTCTATGTTGTACCTGTCTATCTGTAAGGATTACAAAAAAATATCATTCTTCTTTGCCGTTGGTATGACAGTGACAGTGTTTTTATCTTTTCTGCTTGTAAAAGTATTTCATTGGGGTATTACATATGGAATGCTGTTTTCGCTGACAATTGGATTTTGGCTGATCGCCTGTCTGGAAATGTCGGTAGTCCGGAGTTATTTTAAGGAAAACAGTGGAAAATACAGACAGGTTCTGGTCTATTTTAAGGAATATTGGCCGTTGGTGATTACAAATTTTCTTTACATTTTAGGACTTTATGTACACAATTTTGTTTTCTGGACAACAGATCTTCACATGATAGTAGTAAAATCTTTTGTATGTGTGACAACATATGATATGGCAACCTGTCTTGCAATGTTTACAAATATCTCTGCAAGTGTTATCTTTATCAGTAGAGTTGAGATGTATTTTCATGGCAGATATAAAGCATACTCAGAAGCCGTTATCGGTGGAAGAGGAGTTGATATTGATATTACAAAGAAGGGGATGTTCCGTGCTCTTTCCGAAGAGCTTATGAGTCTTGCCAGAGTGCAGTTTATTATTACGCTGGTGATCTTTCTGATCTGTATGATTTTTCTTCCGCAGCTTGGTTTTGGAGGAATGACAATGAGGATATATCCCTGTCTGGCGTCAGGATATTTTATCTTGTTTCTGATGTATGCGGAGATTATTTTCATGTATTATTTTAATGACATGAAGGGTTGCGTATTGACGGGACTGGTGTTTTGCCTTATCACACTGGTGGGAAGTATAATATCTTCTCATTTTACAGAGATATGGTATGGGGCGGGGCTTGTTGTCGGGAGCTTTGCCGGATGGACAGTGGCTTATGGAAGACTTCGGTGGATGGAGAAACATCTGGATGTCCATATATTTTGTAATGGTCATCTGCTGAAGAAGAAAAAAGGTGATTGTCCGTCACCAAAAGTATTTGACAGATATGAATAGTAAGAAAGGAACGAAAGAAAAAAATGGAAGTGGGAGATATACTGAGGTTATTTGTGATCGTATCAGGAGTGTTTATGGTTGTGAGGGCAATTCTGTCACTTGCAAAGAGAAAGATGACAGAACCATTTTGTCTTTCATGGGTGTTTTTGTCTGCATTAATGATTCTTTCAGGTGCACTTTTAAATCCATCTCAGATGAAGCGTTATGTCAGTACACGCGGACTGATTCTGACTATAATAATTGTGTCAGGTGTTCTGTGGGGATTATGGTTTATCAGTACGCAGGTTTCTATCCTGAAAAGAAAAAATCAGGAGCTTGCCATGCAGATTTCGTTATTAAACAATGATTGTGAAAAGATACTCAGAGAGCTGGAGAAACTAAAGAGAGAAAAATAAAAATATGAAAAAAGTATTGTTTGTGATCAATACTCTCGGAGGTGCAGGCGCAGAAAGAGCACTGCTGGAACTGCTTAAGAGGTTTACACCGGATCAGTATGAGGTTGATCTGTATATACTTCTGGAGCAGGGAGAGCTGATCAGCCAGGTACCGGAATATGTAAATATTTTGAACAGAAACTATACAGCAGAGTCAGTTCTTTCCGCCGAGGGAAAGAAGAAATTGAACAAAAAAGTCTTTATGCGCCTGTTTACGCATGGGGCGTTGTTTAAAAATATACCATATCTGATAAAGAATGCAGTTGCTATGCTGGGCAGAAAAAAGATATATGCAGATAAGCTTTTATGGCGTGTCATGTCGGACAGTGGTATGAAGCTGAACAAAAGTTATGACATGGCAGTTGCTTACCTGGAAGGCGGTTCTACATATTTTGTCCATGATCATGTTACGGCAGAGAAGAAGTTTACATTTTTACATGTAGATTATAAATACGCCGGTTACACCAGAGAACTGGACCGAGATTGTTATCTGGATTTTGACAGGATTTTTACGGTATCCGGAGAAGTAAAAATGGTGTTTAATGATGTGTATCCAGAATGCAGAAACAAAACTCTGGTATTTCACAATCTGATCGACAGGGAGGAAATCTGCAGAAAGGCAGAGCTTCCAGGCGGATTTAGTGATGCATACAGTGGAAAGAGGATATTGACAGTAGGACGGCTGACTGCACAGAAAGCATATGAATTGGCAATTGATGCAATGAATCTTCTGAAGGATCAGGGGATAAAAGCACGCTGGTATATTCTGGGCGAGGGAGAATTACGAAATAAGCTTCAGCAGAAAATAGACAGTCTTGGACTGAAGGAAGATTTCCTGTTGCTGGGTGCGAAGGAGAATCCTTATCCATATTATAAGCAATGTGATCTGTATGTGCATGCGACCCGGTTTGAGGGGAAAAGTATTGCAATACAGGAAGCTCAGGTTCTGGGCTGTACGATTCTGGTATCTGATTGCAGCGGAAACCGGGAACAGGTGGAGAATGGGACGGATGGTATACTGTGTCAGCTTTCACCGGAGGATATCAGCAGGAAGATAGCTGAACTGCTGGGAAATGAAGAGAAATGCAGAGAATATGGAAAAAAAGCTACAGTCCGGATATCCTCTGAACAGGGGGATATCCTGAAACTGTTTGAGATAGCATAAGAAGAGAGAGAATAGTATCTATGGAGAGCAGAGAAAACGTTGGAAAAGAAGCAAAAAAAGAAGTCCTGATCATTATTCCGGCATACAATGAGGAAAAAACAATCGTTCCGCTTCTGGAAAAACTGGAACAGCCGGAGATAGCGCAGGTTGCAGATGTACTGGTTATGGATGATGCATCTCAGGATGCAACGAATCATGTAACTAAGAAAAGAAAGCATGATGTAGTTACCCATGTGTTTAATCTGGGATATGGAAGTGGACTGCAGCTTGGCTATAAATATGCGGTACGTAAAGGTTACAGATATGTAATACAGATGGATGCAGATGGTCAGCATGATGTGTGCAACATTCTGAGAATCTATAAAGAATTGCAGACAGAAGATGAAAATGGAACATTGCCGGATATTGTCCTTGGATCAAGATTCATGGAAGGAAGTTCTGGATTTTCGGTTTCATTTGCCAAAAAGATTGCATTTGTATGGTTTCGTATAATGTTGAAAATAGGAACTGGAAGAAGAATTACAGATCCGACTACCGGTCTTCAGGGATTAAACTGGAGAACCTTCCTTTTTTATTCGAAATATAATAATTTTGATGACAAATATCCAGATGCAAATATGCTTATGCAGATGTTGCTTCTTGGGTTCAGGGTCAGAGAAATTCCGGCAGTGATGCATGTAAGGACTACAGGAGTCAGTATGCATTCCGGACTGAAACCAGTACTCTATATGTTCAGAATGACGTTTTCAATCCTGGCTGTGTGGATCAGGGAAAAGATTCTTAAGATGGATGAGGATAAAATACGTGAGCTGGAAAAATATAATGAATAAAAACAACTGGGTATTCCAACAGGTGGAACTCATCGAGAGTAATGTCTGCCTGGAAAATCCAGGCAGAGGATGGTATGGAATCTATACGTTTGTTGTTCAGGATTCCATAAATCCAGAAGAACTGAGATGGAGTCTGAGAGATGGAGAACTTCTTGCACTGGTATTGCTGGATATCAGTATATATCGCAGTATGCAACTGGATGAGAATGCCCTGAATAATATCAGAAGCATTCTCAGTTTTTTTATGTATTACAAAAAAGATGTGATTCTGCGGCCGGTTTATGATCGGGAAGGAAAAGGGCGTGAATGTGAGCCGGATAGTTTTGAACAGGTGCTGGAGCATTTACAGCAGATTGGTGGTTTGCTCCGGGATATGCAACATTCGGTATTCATCTTCCAGGGGATGCTTGCCGGAAGCTGGGGAGAAATGCATGATTCCAGATATCTGTCACCAGAGTGTATCAATCGAATGTGGAACTGTATGCGGCAGTATTTGGGAGATGAGATATATCTTGCTGTACGTACTCCGGCGCAGTGGAGAACTTTGAGAAGTGAAAAAGAATTCAGACAAAAGAAATATGCGCATCTGGCATTATTTGATGATGGGATTCTGGGTTCCATGACTCATCTGGGAACCTTTGGAACTGAACTCAGGGAGGCGGCAGGCTGGGCACAGGCGTGGACAAGAAAAGAGGAAATGAAATTTGTTAATTGTCTTACTGAAGATATGCCATGTGGTGGAGAAGTAGTAGCCTGTACTGAGAACGACAGAATGTATGAGGCAAAGTTCATAGTCAACGAGTTAAAAAAGATGCATATTACTTATTTGGACAGTACCCATGATATGAAAGCACTGGATTTATGGAAAAGTATATCGTGGGATGGATTTGATAATTTGAAAATATGGAAGGGATACAGCCTCTATGAGTATATAGGAGAACACCTGGGATATCGGCTTGTAGTGCGAACTGTGGAGTTGAAACCGATTCGAAGAGGAAGAGCAGAATTTATGTTTGAAATTGAGAATACCGGGTTTGGAAGGGTATTTCAGGAAACAGAATTGTTTCTGATAATGAAAAACAGGAATGAGACCAGAGAAGTTCCGATATCCATGGATATGAGAAAAATCCAGGCAGGAACCAGGATATGTGGAAAAACAGTGATTAAATTAATGGAGGGCAGAGTATCCTTGAAACTTCAGAGAAAAAAAGATGGACGGATCATTCATTTTGCAAATAAAAACAGTACAGACACCCTTTACCTGGGAAGTCTGCACTGTGGAAAAATTTATCTTAGTGAAGAATAAGAGTACCTACAGGAACTGTCTTGCTGTTTTCTGCCCCCTGATTGGCAAAGTGGATAGAATTTTTTGTGTATGGATCTTCCATACGCAGTGAAATGGAGTAAGTTCCTTTTCTCAGGGAACGGATATCCAGATCTGTTTTAAATGTGGAGCAGTCATTGCCTGCTATGGTACGGTTGTCAATATTTGTTTCTATTTTCTTTGATTTTCCGGTACTTTCATCAGTGAGGAACAGAACAGTATCGAATCTGGTATATGCGGAAGAAAATCCTGTGTTTGCAATTGTTATATAAAGAGAGGCTGTGTTACTCAGGACGGAGTGAAAATCAACAGAGGATTCTTTCATAACATACCGATAACCAAGGTGTGTACTTATATAATCGTACCCTGTACATCCGGAAAAAACGTCTGTCCGTGATCCTGTATAAGTGGAATTCTTCCATTTATCCAGAACTGCGGGATCGTGTTCGGAATTCAGGTAAGATATATGCATCTGTGAAAGGTCGGCAATCGCATTGTCCAGATCGTTATATTCATTATCAACTGTAACCTCACCCCCATTAGGAACATATTGGCAGAGTTTGTACTGGAAAAGAAGTTCCTCACTTCGTGTGCCTTGCTCATCCAGATTACTGTCCGGCTGTAAAGGGGTATCATCGTAAGTACCCAGATCATAAACAGAACCAAGCATGCCATCATTAAAAAGACTGAGTCTTGCCTGCAGGCTGCCATTGCCGGCATCTGTACTGGACAGGGGCGTTCTGGTGCGGAGTATGCCACGCAGCTGACCAGGAGTACGGACTGCCAGAAAAATATCAGAGGAAATATTCTGATCAAGTTCTTCTATAATCTGTCTTATCTGATTAATATCTCCGTAATTGGAATGATTCATTTCTCCAGTATTTCCTGTCAGAGTACCCTGAAGAATATAAACACAGTCTGCATATTTGTTGACAGTAGAAGAAATCTGGGAAATATGATTCTTTATCTGAGGCAGGTCAGATGGTTCCGTGGACAGAGCCTGTCCATCCCAGTCATACAGAAAACGGAGGATAACTTGTTTTTTTGCCCGAACACATTCTTCCAGTATTTTATCCAACTGATTTTTGGCATTTGTGCTTATGCTGGTATTGGAGTAATTTTTCAGATTAATCTCCAGAAGCATCAGAGGATATGGATTGGAAGCGCAACTTTTTCTGCACCAGGCAGCAGATTTCTCCGGCTTCTGATTATCTGAAAGAATGTATCCGCTCAACTGATAGAAACCACGATATGGGTTGTCCAGTTCACGGGAGGATTCTTCTGTCATTGCAGGAGTGTATTTTACATTTAGCCGTCTGATGGAGATTATGTGGTAGAGACATAATACAGCCAGCACCGAGCAGATAACAAAAAAAAGACTGTGCAGGATGATTGATGATTTTTTTTTCATGAATATTTGCTCCTTAAAAATATCTATACATATAACTATGAATTGACTATAATGTATTATAACCAAAAAGAAAGGATAAGTGAAGATTGAAACAGAAATCAAGGACAGAATATTCTGTTATGAATACGACAGTCGCTTTTTTGGCACAGACATTGGCAATTTTTATGGGTTTTTTTACAAGAGTTGTTTTTACCAGGACTCTCAGTGAAGGTTATGTAGGAATTAATGGTTTGTTTACGGATATATTAAATATATTGTCTTTGTCAGAACTTGGGGTCGGAACAGCAATCACATATGCTCTTTACGCTCCTATAGCCAGAAGAGATATAAAAAAACAACAGATTCTGATGCGGATGTTTCGGAATTTCTACAGGATAACAGCGGGCTTTGTTGTGCTTGCCGGCTTATGCCTGATACCATTTCTGGATATTTTGATGAAGGATCGTCCAGATGTGAATCATCTGATTATAATTTATCTTCTGTATCTGCTTAATTCCGTTGTTTCGTATTTATTGATTTATAAAAAAACACTGGTAGATGCCCATCAGATGAATTATATTACGGTGATGTATCATAATGGTTTTCTTGTACTACAAGATATCCTTCAGATTATGGTATTGTTTTTGACGCGAAACTTTATCTTGTTTCTTGTTATTGCGGTTGTATGTACCATAATCGGAAATATCTGTATGTCCCGAAAGGCAGACAGGCTGTTCCCATATCTGAAAGAACCGTGTAAGGAGCAGCTTCCACAGGAAGAACGTCATGATATTTTAAGGAATGTAAAGGCAATGCTGATGCATAAAATTGGTAATGTAGTAGTAAATAATACAGATAATCTGCTGATCTCAAGTTTTGTGGGAATTATCAGTGCAGGGATTTATTCCAATTATTATCTGATCATAGGATCAGTCAGGCAGGTTCTGGAGCAGGCAATGCTGGGAGTTGCGGCAAGTGTGGGAAATCTTGGTGTGACGGAAGAGAACGAAAAGATAGGACGGATTTTTGACAGTCTGTTTTTTATAGGGTACTGGCTGTTTGGTTTTGCAGGTGTCTGTTTGCTGGAACTGCTGAATCCTTTTGTGAAGCTGGCATTTGGTAAAAAATATTTATTTCCAAAGGAAATTGTTTTGATACTGTGTATTAATTTTTTTATTAATGGGATGAGACGTGCAGTGCTGATTTTTAAGGAATCTATGGGACTGTTCTGGAATGATCGATACAAAGCGATAGCTGAAGCAGTGTTAAATCTGGTAATTTCCATTCTGTTGGTTACACATTTTGGTGTGGCAGGAGTATTTGCAGGTACATTCTGCAGTACAGTACTTACTTCTGTATGGGTAGAACCCTATGTGATTTATAAATACAGACTGAAAAAGCCTGTTACCGGTTTCTTTGTAAAATATGCAGGATATCTGGGGGTGATGGCTGCAGTATGGGGAATAACGGAATATTTTTGCAGATTTATTTCCGGACAGGCATTTATGATTCTGGTATGCAGACTGGGAATCTGCCTGATTGTGCCGAATATTTTATTGTGGTTTGCCTACAGGAGAACTGCAGAGTGGAAAGTATTATGGAATTTACTGAAAAAAATTGTAGAAAAAGTTTTTACAGGAGATAAAAGATGACAGCTTTGGAAAAACAGCAGAAAAAGATTTCTGTGATTATACCTGTATACAATGCAGAAAAGTACATCAGAGAAACTCTGGACAGTATTATAAAGCAGAGTTATAAAAATCTGGAAATTATATTGATAGATAATGGATCAAAGGACAGAAGTCCTGATATTATACAGAAATATGAAGCAAAATACCCGGAGATCCATATGATTGAAGGATCGGGAAAGGGTCCAGGAGCTTCAAGAAACAGAGGGCTGAAGCTTGCGAAGGGTGACTACATTGTGTTTGCCGATGCAGATGATTATCTTCCTGATAAGGAGATATTCTGTAAATATATAAATCTTGCAGAGCAGACAGATGCGGATATTGTTGTCAGCAATTATGCAAGATTGTGGAAAGATAAAATATTGCCGGCTACTAAACATCAATCATTTGCATTATGTAGTCCATCATCTGAAGAATTCAGATTTCAGGGATTTTTCTCAGTAGGAACACTTTCTTATGCGTGGGGGAAATTATACAGAAGAGAGTTTCTGAGAAATCATCAGATTTATTTTGCGGATCTTTCTTATGCAGAAGATAAACTGTTTAATATGCAATGTTATATCTGTGATGCGAAGTATGCATTTCTGGAAGATATAGGGTATATTTACAGAAAAAATGATATGTCAGTTTCCTGGCAGTATCGTCCGGATTCTGTAGAAAACTGGTTCAAACTTGTATATGAACTGAAAAGCTGGATAGAGAAAAAAGACAAGGATCCGAAAGAATATACTTCACTGATTGGATATTTGCTTATTTTTGCGGCATTTTTTGACGGAAAAATGGAATATATGCAGCATAAAAAATCTCTGTGGGCTGTCAGAAAGGTTCTTAAGAAATATGGAAGCAATCCGATGGGGAGAAAGGCTTTTACAGAGTTGGCAGACAGAAGGAAAAAACTGCAGATCACGCAAAAATTGTGGAAGATTATGATCCGGACATTTTCGTTGGGAATGAAATGGAGGTGGTATCTGTTGATGTCTGTGGGAATAAAGATTTTGGTTTCCTGCCGGGTAGATGAAAGACTTTCTGATACTGGACTAAGGAAAAAGTAAAGACAGTGGCTCCTGGTCAGAAGTCACTGTTTTCAAAAATCCGGATCAGTTTAGTCTTCTGATTATTTTTCTTAAAGTCATGAAGAGTCTGCCGGAATGTTGTATTTCGTACTGTGTAAGTGTTGCGGATAAAACAGATAAATGTGATACACCAGAGTGCAGGCCAGAGGACTGGATAATGGCTGGCTTTTGGAAAGCGGACCTTCATCTGGATGTGTCCTTCTTTGAAATAAGTAAGGAAGTTAACCTTCTGATACGAACTGCTTCCAACCAGTGACTGGGAAATATCGGTTCCCATATCGCCGTCTTTAAGAATCTGTATTATAAAATCATGGCAGTCGTGTGGATTGTACTGTGTCCGGGCATCTATAGAATCCGGAAGACCCAGATATTTCCTGCAGCATTCCAGAATGATTTCGTACAGATGGCTGATGCGGGATTCTCTGTACCATTCATGAATCTGCTGGAAATTGATTTCTTTTTCATGACGCTTCAGATAAAAGGTAAAATCACAGAGAAGGCGGATACCGAATCCGCTGTACAGATAATGCTTCAGCATATGATGAATCATATAGAAAGTATATTCTGTAGGCGGCAGGACTGTGTAAGTATATCCGTGGATTGTCTGGGTGGATGCCTTCAGATATTCCGGTGAGAAGACAGAATCTACAAGTTTGTTGGCGGGGCTGTACTGGTACTGGCCAACTACACGATAGTGAAGCTCCAGGAGAAAACGGCGCCCGGTTTTGGGAAATATATAACGGTAGGTTACATGGTGGTCACTGAGTTCATCCTCAGAGATATATCCGTTGCTTTCAAGAATTGCCTGTGCTCTGGTGAGGTCAGAAGGATCAGCCAGATACAGGTCAAGATCTCCAAGCTTACGATATTCAGGAACCGGATAGCAGTCAGCCAGGCTCAGACCCTTCAGAAGATAACAGTCAATATTGTTCTTTCTTAAAAGAGAGACGGTAAGCCGGGTGAAATGCTCAATCTGATAATAATTCAGCATCATGCCTTTTACCTGCTGCTTCATGGCAGGATAGACAGAAGCAGACCGGAGGTATGGCAGTACAAATGGGACAGTACAATGTTCCTGTGCCAGCTTTGCCAGAGCAGGAAGATCTTCTGGATGTACGGAAACAGAATGATCAGAACCGGTGCAGATATTTTTTATTATTTTCAGATAAGTATTGTATATTCGTTCCATAGGAGTCTCCTGAAAGTGCGTAAAATGGGTACCGTTCAGAGATTGAATGGCAGTAATAAATAATAGTAAGTATATCATGTTATTGTGTGGAAATAAAGGAAAAGGAAGAGAAAAAGGGAAAATGAAAAAGACAGAAGGTTATGTAGTCAGGAGACTGGAGGATGAATATCTCGTATTTCCGTCAGGAAGAAGAACAGAAGAAGTTAATGAGGTGATCTCATTGAGCGAAACGGCAGGCTTTATTTATATGCACGCGGAACGGGCAGAGAATGTCGATGAGCTGGCACAGCTGGTAGCAGAAGAGTATGAGATAGAGCCTGCTGAGGTCCTTGAAGATGTAAGGAATGTAGTCCTGACTTTGCAGAAAAAGGGAATTCTCCTATGAAAAATGGATGATCATGAGTGATGAAGCTTTCTGAGAAATGCTGACAGTTTAAAACAGAAGGGGCGAACAGGCAGCATAAAAAGCCACAGGGAAGAAACAAATTTGTAGAAAGGATTTCCTACAGTAAATTCTCTGCTGTTACGATTTACAGCAATCAGTTTTCCGATAATCTGATCCTGACGCAGAGGACCTTCCACTTCGTATTGGTTGTCACCCACCATATAAAAGCCGTCAGATGTTATCCGGCAGATGCGGTGAAGCACGAGGATACCCTGATCACGCCTGTAGAGGACTACATCATTCCTGTGGCAGTCTGTGCCGTCTGTCTGTTGGATCAGTGCTTCATCCCGTCCGGGAATGAAGAGAGGGTACATACTGTAACCCTGAGGCTTGATGCGGATAATATTTCCCTCCCGGAGAAGCTGTTCCAGATCGATTTTAACTGGGTCTGATGTTGTGTTATTCATAGTATCTGTCCTTATTCCTGTTATAAAAATAGCTGATGTTCAGAAATAAAGTTCTGAACAGGCGTATTATAACATTAAGAAAACAAAAGGACAACAGAAAGTGTTTTCCTGTCGTAATAAAATAAAAAATCAGTATGTTTTGTGTAAGAATACTTGACTTTCTGAGGGGATATAGATAAGATAAAAAAAGATAAAACCAATGTAAAGGTCATATTTCAGGAAAGGATGATTAATTATGAAAACATATAAGAAGCCGGTAGTAACTGTTGACGCAGGAATGGCAGAGGGTGTTTATGCAGCAAGTGGTGCCAAGGGAACATTAAATGTAACATATCATGGTGTATGGGACAGATGGGGAACTAATGGCGGCAAGGGTCTGGCAATGGCAGAATGGTCAGGTATTAATGGAACAATTACTTTAAATATTACTTTTAATGATACAATAGATCAGGTTGAGACAGATAATGCTTCTGTGCAGGCATCCTGTTCAGGTAAGACTGCAACATTCACATTTGCAAGTACAGTATCAAATTCGCTGACTATTGGAGTTCATCTGAATCATGGAACAAGCATTGATGATCTCAAGATGACAGGATTTACTTATTCTGTGAACTAAAGAGAATATCCACCTGACAAGAAAGGGGATTGAGTTAGAGTGTTTAACTCAATCCCTGAAATTGATTTTAAAATGTTTGTATCATTTCATGAATTTCCATGTCATTTAGTATCTCACATTTCTTATCCCGTATCGCATAAACTCTGTTACAGATATTCAGAACCGTGGGCCTGTGTGTGGTTACAATGCAGGTTCTGGGATAGGTATCCTGCATGATATTTCGCAGGACTTTTCGCTCAGTAGCTACATCCAGTGCGGAGGTAGCCTCATCCAGCAGCAGGATCGGTGATCTGCGCAGTAATGCTCTGGCAATGGAGAGCCTCTGTGCCTGACCTTCGGAGAAACCGCCGCCCCGTTCCTTAACGATGCTTTCAATTCCATCCGGGAGTTTTTCCACAAAATCCCATGCGCAGGCAAGTTTCAGCGCTTCAATAATTTCTTCATCTGTAGCATCCTGTTTCACATTTCGCATATTTTCTGCAATTGTTCCTGAAAACATTGTATTTCCCTGTGGCACATAGGAGAATAACTTCCTTGTAGAAGGGGACATATCAATCATGTGTTCATGATCTGTTCCGGCACATATATGAGAAGAACCCTCCTGCGGTGTCAGAAGAGACAGGATCAGGCGCAGCATAGTTGTCTTACCTTCACCGGAAGGTCCTACCAGAGCCACGATCTCATGAGGATAAGCCTCTATGGAAGCATTGGCGAAAACAGCAGTACCATTATGATAGGTATAACTGAGATCCTGCATGTTCAGACCGATTCCTTCTGACTTATGCTGCTTTTCGAAGTTGCGTACAGCAGAATCCTGACTGTAGTCCTCTTGCGGCATTTCCACGATATCCATCAGTCTTCCTGCCGAAATAGTCAGTGAGATGGCTGACGGAATCAGACTTACCAGAGAATTTACCGAACTTGTCAATGTACCGGACAAAGCCAGAAACATGGTCATAGTTCCGTAACTGATTGCATTGCTCCATACACGGTAAATTCCCCATCCATAACAGCTGTAGGATACGATAAATCCGATAATGGACATGAGAACAGAAGTCAGAATGGACATCTTCTGGAAGTCCAGTCTCATGTTAATATAATCTTTCTGAAGAGATTTCAGTTTCTCTGTATAAAAGTGAATCAGGTCGAAAGCCTTGATCGTCTGGATATTGGAGAAAGCTTCCTGGTTAAATCCATAAAGCTTTGCATTCATAGCTGCACTTCTCTGATTGTTATCACGCATTCGTTTCAGCAGCGGCTTTGAAAGCAGAGCACTGAAGGGAATTCCAAGCAGAGCAAAAAGTGCGAAAGTAGAGTCATAATAAAGCACGATTGCCAGTGCACTGATAAAACGAAAAGTATAAATGATCAGGTTGGGAATCCAGTTCAGGATTCCGCTTGAAATATTGGAGGCATCGGAACTCCAGCGTGTCACCAGATCTCCGGTGTGGTAATCGGTCAGGGATTCCCAGTCAGTTACCAGCATTTTGGCAAAGATGTCGTTCTTGATTTCGGAGTCCACCTTCAGGTTAATGAAAGTAGAGGCATATCCGGATGCCTGCGAAACCAGAATGTTTGCGACAGAGAAGCCGATCATTGCGGCAAAGGTACTTACAAGTTTCCCGGTCTGGTGTCCGGTAATAATATCTACCAGATCTCTGGAAATCAGACTGGAAACCAGAGAGACACCTGTTCCGACCAGACCAAGCAGTGTATACAGGATCATGGCTTTCCAGTAACGTCTGCCGTACTGATAGATCCATAATGTCTGTTTCCACATTTTTTTCAGGGTTCCCTGTTTCAGGTGCTTCCAGATCAGGAGTATTTTTTCTTTCATTGCAGCTCCTCCAGTTGATCAATGGCATTTTTCATCACGCAGGCGGCAGAAGCATTCTTTGTACAGAGAAGATGTAGTACCGGCACGCGGTCAGCGATTTCCCCGGCAAAGAAAAGATTTTCTGAAAGCTGGCGTTCAGTCCATGCAGGGGAGATCATGCGCTGCATGACACGGAGGACTTTTTCCGAAGGATTTAACTCTTCCAGATAATCTGTCTGCAGGTCGCGCCCAAGGAGGACAATTCCTCCGAGTTCATATGCTTCGGCAGTAAAAATCCCGGAAGTTCCGCACCAGGGGATGCCATAGGCGATGATATGATCTTTATGCAATCCGAGAAGATTCAGGTCTCCATTTAAGTACGGTGTGTCAAAAAGCTCATGCCACAGAGCGGTGTGTGTGGATTTTCCCATTCCGGAATGACCGGAAAACAGCCATGCTTTTCCCTGATAGAGAACAGAAGCTGAGTGGATTGCAAACAGTCCGTTTCTTTGTGCTGTAAAAAGGAAAAACAGCCGTATGGCGTGAAATAAATTTTCTATATTTGTTTCAGAAACCTGCGGGTGGCAGTAAATCCGTACATAAGTACTATCTTTCAGCATATGAGCTTCGTAAAGATTCTGCATCTGCGGAAAAAGGACAACATAACGGTCGGGATTTTCAAAAACAGTCATTTCAGAATTCTGCAGAAGAACCTGTCCGTAACAACGGCTGGGCGGAGGCGTGGTGACCAGTTCAATTTCCTGTGAGATATTATCATCCGAAAATTCATGATAAAAAGGTTTGAAATTTGGGGAAATCAGTTCTGCAGAACCGTATAGTTTTATGCAGATTCCTGCGATTATCATAGAGACAGAAGGGATTGATGAAATCAGGTGGAGATCTTCTGTGATCATTCCCATGGCTGTAAGCTGTGTCAGAAAATCTGTCACATCTTTCAGAAGTTCAGGATAATAAGACTCATCCAGTTGATAAGTCCTGGCAAGTATTTCTGCCAGTTGCTGCGGTTCGGCACCTTCATGATGCTGAAGTACATTCCACAGGAAAGTACTGGTCTCATTCAGTACAAAGCCTTTTTTCAGATCAGCAATCTGCTGACCATAAGGTAAGAGATAATTGATACCTTTGATTTTTCGAAGTGTATATCCGGGCTGACATTTGAACATGATAAAAAAGATTCCTTTCTTTTTCAAAGCCAAATTTTGTAAACTTATATATGTGTTGTGATGTCTGTGACTATAGCAAATTATAACACTGAGGAGGGAAGAAATACAAGCTATTTCCAATTGATGTACAAAAGTATATAAGAGGCATGATGCAATATTTAGTAGAGAACGGGGTAGATATATTGTATATTCAAAACAATGTGATATACAAGATAAATAAGAATAATTGAAAATAAGAGTATCAAGCAGAGTTTCTAAAATAAGCTAGGAATTTTAAAATGAACATTTGAAATGAATTGAAAAAAGAAGTGTTGTGATATAACATATGAAGGGGAAAAGCGAAGGTTCGAATCCTTCGGTACCCATTAGGAAGTGAATTAAAGATATATTAAAAATACTTGGAGGAAAAGATCATGGCAGTATTAGTAACAGGTGGAGCAGGATATATCGGAAGTCATACTTGTGTAGAGTTATTAGAAAATAATAAGGAAGTTGTTGTTCTTGATAATTTGAGTAATTCCAGCGAAGAAGCATTAAATCGAGTAAAAAGAATAACAGGGAAAGAAGTAAAGTTTTATAAAGGTGATATTTCAGATATAGTTATTTTAGATACCATTTTCAAAAAAGAAAATATTGAATCATGTATTCATTTTGCAGGATTGAAGTCCGTAGGAGAATCTGTCGCAAAACCATTAGAGTATTACCAGAACAATATTGCTGGAACATTAATCCTTTTACAGAAATTGAGAGAATACAATGTAAAAAATATTATTTTCTCATCTTCAGCAACCGTATATGGTGACCCTGCATTTGTACCGATCACAGAAGAATGTCCAAAAGGTCTATGTACAAATCCTTATGGCTGGTCTAAATCTATGCTAGAGCAGATCCTTATGGATATATATAAGGCAGATGAAACTTGGAATATAATTCTACTTCGTTACTTTAACCCAATTGGAGCCCATAAAAGCGGTCTCATGGGAGAAAATCCAAATGGAATCCCTAACAATTTAATGCCATACGTAACACAGGTAGCAGTAGGCAAGTTAAAAGAATTGGGAGTATTCGGAAACGACTATGATACACCAGATGGAACAGGAGTACGTGACTATATTCATGTAGTTGACCTCGCAAAAGGTCATGTGAAAGCCCTTCAGAAAATAGATGAAAAATGTGGTTTTAAAATATATAACTTAGGAACCGGAAAAGGATATAGTGTATTAGATATTGTAAAGAATTTTGAAGCTGCTACAGGTATGAAAGTTCCATATGTTATAAAAGATCGCCGTCCCGGTGATATTGCTACATGCTACTGCGATCCAGGAAAGGCAGCAAAAGAATTAGACTGGAAAGCAGAAAACGGTATAAAAGAAATGTGTGAAGATTCTTGGAGATGGCAGAAGAAGAATCCAAATGGGTATGAAGGATAAAGATAGAAGAAGATTAAATGAAAGAAGCAATCAGATAACAGCAAATAGATAAACAGTCAGAGCATAAGTACCAGGGGCATATTACGGGGATGCCATTTCCAGAAATATCCTGAAGTGTAAATTCACAATTAAAAAGTGTAAGCCTATTTACAAACGAAAAGAGGAAAGAAATGAAAACAACCTTACTTATCATAGCGGCCGGAATCGGCAGCTGATTTGGAACAGGAATAAAACAGTTAGAACCAGTAGATGATTCTAACCATATCATCATGGATTATTTCGATATACAACTTCAACCATTTGAGGAGTTAGAGAAGGCAATGAAATGGTGGAAGAGTAATAAATTATAAATTATGGACTGGACGAGAACTTCTGAGAAATCGGAGGTTCTTTTTTTGCTTATTTTGAGGGTGATTTAATAATCTGATTCTTTATGAACTAAATTTGAAAAAAGTTGTTCCTATATTGACATTAGCAGGCGATATGTCCTTAGTCGGAACCCGCCCGCCAACAGTAGACGAATGGGATAAATACGAACTTCATCACCGTGCCCGCCTCGCAACCAAGCCGGGACTTACCGGAATGTGGCAGGTAAGCGGACGAAGCAACATCACAGACTTCGAAGAAGTCGTAAAACTCGATAAACAGTGCATAAGCGAATGGACAATGGGACTTGATATAAGGATTCTGTTTAAGACGGTACAGGTGGTATTCAAAAAAGAAGGATCTATGTAGGGAGTAGAGGAGACAGTAAATGAAGGAAGAAAATATAAAGGGTGAATATCAACGAAAAGTAGATAAATCTCTTATTCCAACCTGTAATATCATGGGTGTGAATATCGCAGCCATTAATATGAATTGGTTATTAAAATATCTAGATGCAAATCTTTCCGATACCAATACAAAATTTATTTGGAATGCGATGATAAGGGGTAAATATAAGATTCGACAAGAGCAGGTTCGGTTTCTACAGGAAATGCCATCAGAGGAAAATCTGTGGAAGGCCGTTATTGCATTTCAGGAGTATCCATTTAAAACGGCAACAGGATTACCGTTTCGGTATAAATTAAAGGTTGGCAAAAATGGAGAGTATAACAGAGAGCTGCTGATAGACCGGAGAGAGAAAAGTAAGAGTCTTGCCTGGAGTAGTGTGGTGCTGGCATTTGAAAATA
>OFMO01000664.1_pt1 | contig 26922 bp, 10 predicted proteins | sample 1541821 | NCBI WGS metagenome assembly OFMO01 (sample SAMN04209253, study PRJEB22552) | human gut metagenome | biome: gut; material: feces | host: Homo sapiens | place: USA: Oklahoma | reverse complement strand
CGCCATCGAGCAGAATTTTACACCTAATTGGGGATAAAACAGTTGATGGCGGGCGGTGGCATCGTACTGATTGGAATAAACCTGATTCCACAGCTTGCAACTTTGTTTGGATAAATAAATGGGTGGAATAACCGAAAAAATAACAGAGTTCATAAAGGATCTGCTAACAGGCTGGATCACATCAAACCTGGATACCATGTTCACCGATGTAAATACCAAAGTAGAAACGATTGCTACAGAGGTTGGGAAAACACCCCAAAATTGGAACAGTGGCATTTTTTCCATGATAAAAAATCTGTCGGATAATGTCATTGTCCCCATTGCGGGGATGATTATTACATTTGTACTGTGTTATGAGCTGATTTCCATGATTATGGAAAAAAACAATATGCACGATACGGATACGTTTATGTTTTTCAAATACATTTTTAAGATGTGGGTAGCGGTATATCTGGTTACTCATACTTTTGATATTGCGATGGCAATTTTTGATGTAGCGAATCATGTGGTATCCAATGCTGGCGGTATGATAACCGGTTCCGCATCTATTGATGTTACAGAAGCATTGAAAACGCTTCTTGAAACGCAGATTGAAGATATGGGAATCGGAGAATTACTGGGGCTTGGTCTGGAAACGATGCTGGTCAGTTTATGTCTAAAAATCATATCAGTCCTGATTACCGTCATTTTATATGGACGAATGATAGAAATATATCTTTATGTCTCTGTGGCACCTATTCCGTTTTCAACATTTACGAACAGGGAATGGGGAAGTATTGGAAATAATTACGTGAAGGCATTATTAGCGTTGGGATTCCAGGGATTTTTTATGATGGTATGTGTTGCGATTTATGCAGTTCTGGTAAATGCTATTACAGTTGCGGATAATCTTCATACAGCTATCTGGTCAGTTGCAGCATATACAGTTATTTTATGTTTCAGCCTGTTTAAGACCAGTTCCCTGGCAAAATCAATCTTCAATGCACATTAGGAGGAAACAAGAATATGGCATATGTTCCAGTGCCGAAAGATTTTTCAAAAATAAAGACAAAATTAGCACTGAATTTAACTAAAAGACAAATTATATGTTTTTCTCTGGCAGGAATTTGTGGTGTTCCGGTCTATTTGCTGACAAAAGCAGGACTGGGAACAGATGTGGCAGCAACGCTTATGATCATAGTGATGCTGCCATTTTTCTTTTTTGCAATGTATGAAAAGGATGGATTTCCAGCAGAGAAAATATTGCTTCACATTATCCGGCAGAAATTTTTAAGACCTGGAATCAGGGTCTATCGTTCCCAAAACTTATATGACCGGATTATAGAGTACGATAAATTAGAGAAAGAGGGTGCATGGCTTGAGAAAAAGGCAAAAGAAGCCAGGGAAGCGAGAAATCCGTTCCATTTCCTTAAAAAAGCAGACCGAAAAAAATAAGAAACAGAAAACCGGACTTACGAAAGAAGAAAAAAAGCGTCTGAAAGAACTTCGGATGATAAAAGCGGAGAATCAGAAGAAGAGGAAGCCTTTTACAGCGCAGGATACGATTCCATATAAGGAAATATATAAGGATGGTATCTGCAGGACAGATGATAACTATTATTCAAAGATGGTGCAGTTCTACGATATAAATTACCAGTTAGCGCAGAATGATGATAAAGCGGCTATTTTTGAGAACTATTGTGAGTTCCTGAATTCATTTGACAGCTCTGTTGAGGTACAAATTACATTTCTTAATCAACAGGTGAATTTTGATGAGTATGCAAAAAATATTGATATTCCAGAGCAGGATGACTGTTTCAATGATATTCGGAAAGAATATTCGGATATGTTGAAAATGCAGCTTTCCAAAGGAAATAATGGGCTTGTAAAAACAAAATATATTACATTTTCCATTAAGGCGGATAATCTGCGAAATGCAAAATCCAGGCTGGAGAGAATTGAAGCCAGTGTATTGAATAATTTTAAGGTGATGGGAGCCATGGCAGAGCCTTTAAATGGGGTAGAACGTCTGAAAATTCTGCATGATGTGATGAATATGGACACAAAAGAATCTTTCCATTTCCATTATGGGATGGTTGCAAAAACAGGTCTGCAGACAAAAGACTTTATTGCACCTACCGGATTTGATTTTCGCAATGACAGCTATTTTCGGATGGGACAGACTTTTGGATGCGTGTCATATTTACAGATTACATCACCAGAACTTACGGATAAACTGCTGGCAGATCTGCTGGATCTGGAAGAGAATCTTATCATCAATATGCACCTGCGTCCAATTGATCCCAAGGCAGCTATTAAAAGCCTGAAAAGTACGCTGTCAAATATTCAGAAAATGAAAATTGAAGAACAGAAGAAAGCGGTCAGAAGCGGATATGATATGGATATTATTCCAACGGACATTTCTACATACGGAGAGGATGTGGAGGGATTGCTCAATGAAATCCAGTCCAGGAATGAGAAACTTTTTGAACTTACTTTTTTGCTGATGAATACAGCGGACAATAAGAGAAAACTGGACAATATTGTGTATCAGACTGCAGGAATCGCCCAGAAATATAATTGCAATATACGGAGACTTCAATATCAGCAGGAACAGGGACTTGTGGCATCACTACCACTGGGAATGAACCAGACTGGAATACAGAGAATTATGACTACGACTTCTACAGCAATCTTTGTTCCGTTTACCACACAGGAACTTTTCCAAGGCGGTGAAGCTCTTTACTATGGCTTAAATGCACTGTCAAACAATCTCATTATGGTGGATCGGAAACGATTGAAAACACCTAACGGCCTGATTTTGGGTACTCCTGGTTCCGGTAAGAGTTTTGCAACGAAAAGAGAAATTCTCAATGTTTTCCTGATTACAGACGATGACATTATTATCTGTGACCCGGAGGGAGAATATTTTCCGCTGGTAAATGCCTTAAATGGTGAAGTTATTAAAATCAGTGCAAAAAGTAATGATTACATCAATCCTATGGAAGTGAACCTGGATGTTATTTATCATCCGGAGAAATACAGGATTAATGGCGATGTGGAGGATATTGATACCATTATTGCTGATAAAGCAGAGTTTATCACATCTTTCTGCGAGGTCATTATGAAGAAACCTCAAAATGCAGAATTAAATGGTGATGAGGTTTCCATGATTGACCTGTGTGTAAAAGACATTTATAAAAAATATCTTTACAATGATCCAAAACCGGAAAATATGCCGACTCTGCAGGATTTCTATGAACGTCTGAACTTTTATGCACCAGATAAACCAGCAGCACAGAACATTGCCAACAGTCTGCAGTTGTATGTAACAGGATCGCAGAATGTATTTAACCATCGAAGTAATGTCGATACGCAGAACAGAGTGGTATGCTTTGATATCCGGGAACTTGGAACCACACTACGAAAAGCAGGGATGTTGATTGTCCAGCATATGGTTTGGACAAGAGTATCACAGAACCGCAGTCGCAGGAAATCAACCCGTTATTATGTGGATGAATTTCACCTTTTGCTGAACCAGCCACAGACTGCTAATTATTCTATTGAAATGTGGAAGAGATTTCGTAAGTGGGGTGGAATCATTACAGGAATCAGTCAGAATGTAACAGATTTTCTTGGCTCTCTGGCAGTAGAAAGTATTGTGGGAAACAGTGATTTTATCCTGATGTTAAATCAGCACAGCGGGGATCAGAAGATCCTTGCGGAGAAATTGAATATTTCCAAGCATCAGATTTCTTTTGTAAATAACAGTAATGCAGGAGAAGGGCTGCTTTTTTACGGAAATGTAATCATACCTTTTGCAGACAGATATCCGCAGGATACCAGAACCTATGCTTTGATGAGTACTAAACCGGATGAGATTCAGACTTAACGGACAAAAAAGCAGAGGTGAGGTACATTGGGAAAACAAAAATATACGGCGAAAGAGAAGAAAGTCAGCCGTATGACCAGAAATGGTCTGGTTGAGGAAAATCTTGCAACAAAGGAGACCAGAAAAGTTACAAACAGCGATCAGGAGTTGCCTTATAAACAGAAGGATGTAGAACAGGCATTTATTACTTCTGAAAAGAAGAAAAACTCTCATAAAAAAGCTGAAAAGAAACAATTTTCCGAAAAAGTTCAGGAGGGAAATCCTGCCAAAAAAGAAGAGGCTGCAAACAGTCCTCCGGGAAAACGAAAAACACAGGGACGGTACAGATATCGGGACAAGCCTGCAGGTGTATCTGTGGATTCAGCGGTAGAAATACGTGAGCGCAAAGAAAAACACAGGAGCCAGTATCAGCGACAGAAAAAGAAACAGCAGAGACTGCAGTTTGGAAAACTGGAGACAGATGGAAGTCTGAAGAAAGAAAAGAAAACTTCGGCTGAAACAGATGGAGGACATTTTCAGGCAGAGAAGAATGATGTTTCTACAAACCGAAAAAAAGGAAAGCAGAAATATAGCCGAAAAACAATAAAAACTTATCAGGAAGTGGATAAGGCTGCAAGAAAACAGGAAGCTGAGAGGCAGAACAAAATTCCGAAAGATTCTGTTTATACCAAGAAAACAAATGAGGAACAGAAAGCAAAGGTAAAGTACCATTTATATTTCGACAAAAAAACAGGGAAAACGGATGGTAAAAAGAAAACCTTGTCTTCTGTTCCAAAGAAAGCATTAAAAAATGCAGTATATCAGAAAGCAGGCGAAGACGAAGAGGAAAACAGTGCTGTAGATGCAGCACATAAGCTGGTGCGTTCAGGTGAGTGGATATTACAGGAACATAGCAGTAGAAATATCCGGAAGAACCGCAGTCAGATACATAAAGAAAACCGTTTAGAGCAAAGAGCCTGGAAGAGTGCATCCAGGTATCAATATCAGAAATATCTGGAAGAACATCCAGAGATGCAGAAAAAGCTGATCAGAAAATTAATACAGAAGCAGAGGATTAAGCGAGAGTATCAGATGGCATACCGGGCTGGGAAGATTGCAAAAGAAACAAAAGACACCTCAATCCGGTCAGTAAATCTTGCTACTAAAATTGCAAGAAAGGCACAGGAAGTATTTGTAAGAAATGTAACTACTCTGATCTCAATGGGGTTGTTATTGATTTTGCTTCTTTCCGTAATGACAGGATTTGCTTCCTGTTCGGCTATGTTTTCTAATGGAATTTCTACGGTAATCGCTTCCAGTTACATTGCGGATCCGGACGAAATTGAAAAAGCAGAGTTGTATTATACGCAGTTGGAAGCCAGTCTTCAACAGAAAATAAACCAGATGGAAGCCCGGTATCCAGGAAAAGATGAATACAGATATAACATTGGTGAAATCGGCCATGATCCCCATACATTGATCAGTTATCTGACTGCCAGGTATGGGGATTTTAAGTTTGATGAGATAAAAGGAGAACTGGAAACAATTTTTTCTTTACAGTACGGAATCTCCGTAGAGGAAAAAAGTGAAACCCGGCAGGAAACATCTACAATACAGGTAGGGCAGTCATTGGGAAATGTTGTGACCAGTGGATACTGTAACTGTCCTATCTGCTGTGGCGTGTGGAGTGGAGGACCAACTGCTTCAGGGGCAATGCCACAGGCTAATCATACGCTTGCGGTTGATGCTGCAAACCCATTTCTTCCAATGGGGACGAAAGTAGTGATGAATGGGATTGAGTACACCGTAGAAGATACTGGAAACTTTGCCCAGTATGGTGTCCAGTTTGATGTTTATTATGATAATCACGCAGTAGCTGAGGCACATGGTCATCAGACCTGGGAATGTTTTCTGGCAGAGGGCAATCAGAACTCTGTGGAAGTTACCCGTACAGTAACTGCAGATGTACTGAATGTTTCTGTTCAGGCAAAACCGCTTAGAAGTGTTATTCTGTCCAGAATGGAAGAGGATGAGCAGGAAATTTATGAAGAGGTCTATTCCAACAGAGGAAATTTACAGACATATAAAACTCCGGTTGAGTTAAACTGGTATGCCTATATCAGTACCTATTATGGGTATTCTGTAAACAATGGAACCGGGCAGACACAACTTCACAGAGGTGTGACGGTTAATGTACGACAGGGGACAGAAGTGAAGTCAGCGATGAATGGTTTTGTTGTAGATGTAGGATATAGCGGAACTTTTGGAAATTATGTAGTTACGCAGGATAAAAAAGGTGTGCAGATTAAATACGCTTATCTGCAGAGCATTTCGGTAGCAAATGGTCAGGAAGTAACAACAGATACTGTAATTGGTACAACGGGAAGTACAGGAAGTGCAACCGGAAGCCAGTTATATTTGGAACTGGTCAAAGATGGGGAATATTATAATCCTGTTTTTTATATCAGTACCGGAGATAGCGGGCTGTATGGTGGAGGCGGCAGTTATGATGATGAGACTGTGCGGAGATTATTTGCGGAAGCAGACAAATATCTTGGTATGCCGTATGTATGGGGCGGTTCCAGCCCGGAGACTTCTTTTGACTGTTCTGGTTTTGTAAGCTATGTGTTTACCAATTCGGGTGTCTGCAATATGGGAAGACTTACTGCACAGGGAATTTATGACATTTGTATGCCTGTATCACCAGAAGAAGCAAGGCCAGGAGATATTATCTTTTTCACTGGGACGTATGATGCGGGAGAGCCGGTTACCCACGTAGGAATTTATGCCGGAGATGGACAGATGATCCATTGTGGAAATCCAATTCAGTATACGTCCATTAATTCTGCATACTGGCAGTCTCATTTTTATGCTTTTGGCAGGCCATAAGGAGGGGCGTATTTGAACATTGAACGAATAAAAGAAGAACTTGCAAGAACCTACGTTAAGATTGAAAAGCTACAGAAAAAAGCAAGGGATCTGGAAGAACAGAAGAAACAGGCAGAGGATATGGAGTATCTGAAAATTATCCGAAGCAATGGAGTTTCCGCAGAGGAACTTCAGTTGATGATTGATATCAGCAAGGAGGAACAAAAAAAGATATTGGAAACCAGAGAAAAGGAGCAGACAGAAAATGAAGAAATTTCATAAAAGAGCAGCTGTATTTTTAACCGCAGCTACGTTAGCAGGACTTCCGGCAGGAGCTTTCTTTTATAGTTCGCCCGGAAGTCTGACTGTATGGGCAGATAATGTAGAAGTGGAATCATCAGAAGAAAGCAGCCCGGAAGATGTTGATTTTTCAGATGGATCAGAAGCTGAAATTCATGCAGATCCAGTGGAACAGGCACAGGAAGATGCAGGAAATGATGTGACGGAAACACCAGAAGTAGGGATTACCTTTACAGAACCCGAAGGCTGGCAGACAGATACGGCAACCGTAAAAATTCAAGTGGAAGATACAAAGAATACAGGTGCTTTTTCTATTGCAAAAGTAGAAGCAAGACTTTCAGAAAATGGAGGATGGTCAGACATAACCGGAAATATGGAAGTATCCATCTCTTCTAATTGTAGTGTTTATGTGAGAGTTACCGATCAGAATGGAAATACTTATGAGCAGAATCGTTACATAGAGTGTTTTGATAAAACCAAACCAACTATTATTGCGGCTGCGAAGAATGGGATACTGATCGTGCAGGGAGTTGATGCGGAATCGGGAATTGCTGCTTTGTATGTCAATGGAAATGAATTCACAGAACTGACGAATAATACATTAAATGTCCGTTTGCAAAAAGCGGATACTTCCTATGAATACTTTACCCTGCAGGCAAAAGACAAAGCAGGAAATATGTCAGAGATCTATAAAGTAGGAAACCCTTATTATGAAAATCCAGATGCAGTAAAAGAGAATACAGAGGTTTCCGGAACGGAGCAGAATGCAGCTTCTTTGCCAGCCGATGGAACTGCAAGTAAGCCCACCAGTGCTACGGCAACCGTAACGGAACATCAGACAACGAACGAGACTGCTACTGCACCAACAGAACCAGAAAACACAGGAAATGAAACGGATACAGAAGCAGATACCGGACGGGTGCAGGGAGAAAGTTCTGCTTCCGGCATGACAACAGGAACAGTTCAGGACAAAGGGGGAAAGGAATTTTATACGATCAAGACAAAAAGTGATAAGGTTTTTTATCTGATTGTAGATAAGGATAAAACGGATGAAAATGTTTATCTTCTTACAGAGGTAGGCGAAAATGATCTTTTGAACTTTACGGATACCAACATGGTCACACTTCCACAGAACCAGGCTATTGCAGAATCCGCACTGCCACTTGAAACAGAGAAGATCACAGAGATACCGGAACCAGAAGTTACGATCATACCGGAAGAAAAGGAAGAACCTGAGAAGAAAAGCAATAATTCCGGCACGATTTTATTAATGCTGCTGGTTCTGGCAGGAGTTTGTGGTGCTTACTATTATTGGAAATTTATGAAAGGAAGAAATACTTCTTTTGATTATGAAGAGGACGAGGACGACGATGAGGAGGAAGATACAATTCGTGAGGATGATGAAGAATTAGAAGAATATGAAATGGAAGGTGAAGTAGAAGACGAAGAATCAGAGGAATAACTTTGTTTCACTTAATTACAGCGACAGGTGCAGAAAGGAGATAGAAAATTGCAGCTTGTAATTGCGGAAAAACCCAGCGTAGCCAGAAACATTGCGAAGGTGCTTCATGCCACAAACGTAAAAGATGGCTACCTGGAAGGAAAAGAATATCTGGTTTCCTGGTGTATTGGGCATTTGATTGAACTGGCCAGTGCAGATCAGTACCGGGATGACTGGAAAGCATGGAAATATGAAACACTTCCCATGATTCCGGAGAATTGGAAATATCAGATTAAAGAAAGTACCAAAGGGCAGTTTCGGGTTTTAAAGGAACTGCTTCACAGAGCAGATATCACAGAAGTTATATGTGCAACAGATGCAGGAAGAGAAGGGGAGTTGATTTTCCGTCTGGTATATAACCAGGCAGAATGTAAACTTCCCTTTAAAAGACTGTGGATTTCTTCCATGGAGGAAAAAGCAATTCTGGAAGGATTTCAGCAGCTGAAAGATGGACATGAATATGATGATCTTTATTATTCTGCAGTGGCGCGAAGTGAAGCAGACTGGCTGGTAGGAATTAATGCCACCAGACTGTTTACGGTACTGTATCACCATCGGTTGATTGTAGGACGAGTGCAGACACCTACACTTGCAATGCTGGTGGAACGGGAAAAGAGCATCGAGAACTTCCAGAAAGAGAAGTATTATCTGGTTCATCTTCTGATGGATGGATTGGATGCTGTAAGCAACCGGATAAAAGAGAAAAGTGCTGCCGTTCAGATGATGGAGGATATGAAGGATGAAACTGCACAGATTCTTTCAGTAAAGAAAGAGAAGAAAAAGGTACAGCCGCCGAAATTATATGATCTGACCACATTACAGAGGGAAGCAAATCGTCTTCTTGGATTTACGGCACAGCAAACCTTGGACTATACCCAAAGCCTTTATGAGAAGAAACTGGTGACGTATCCAAGGACGGATAGCCAATATCTTACAGATGATATGGAAGAAAATGCTCTTCTGGTTGTCGGGGCAGTAAATAGTATGTTTCCTGAAATGTCAATAAAGGGTTCAGAACCAGATATAAAGAGACTTTTGAACAGTAAAAAGGTATCAGATCATCATGCAATTATACCAACGGTAGAAATTACAAACATGGATTTAAAAGCACTTCCGGGTGGAGAAAAGGAAATTCTCATGCTGATTGCATCAAAGTTATTATGTGCATCGGAACAGGAATACATATATGAGAGTATTAAGACTGAAATTTCCTGTCATGGAGAATTGTTTACTGCATCTGGAAAGAATGTTCTCCAATATGGATGGAAAGAAGTGGAAGAACGGTTCTTTAAATCATATGGGAAAAATGCAGAAAAGCCAGAAGAGGAGGAAAGTGATTTTCCAGATATAAAAATAGGACAGGTATTTGAATGTGTTGTTGTAAAATTTAGTGAACATTTTACAGCACTGCCGAAACATTATACGGAGGATACGCTCCTTAGTGCCATGGAACACGCTGGAAGCTCGGATACGATAGAAGACGCAGAGAGAAAAGGGCTTGGAACTCCGGCTACCAGGGCAGCGATTATTGAAAAACTGATTGAGAAAGGCTTTATTGAGCGTAAAAAGAAGCAGATATTACCTACAGCAGATGGAAGAAATCTGATCAGGATTCTTCCGGAAATGATCAAATCACCAAAACTTACAGCAGAATGGGAAAATGATCTGACACTGATTTCCAAAGGTCAGAAAAATGCAGAAGAGTTTCTTTACGGAATTGAAAAAATGGTTACCAAACTGGTAAGTGATAATGGAGAGCCAGTGGAAGAATACCAGAAACTATTTTCGGATGATCGAAAAGAGATTGGAAAATGCCCAAGATGTGGCAATAAGGTTTATGTGGGAAATAGAAATTATTATTGCTCAGGAAGTGATTGCAATTTCACGTTATGGAAAAATAACCGATTTTTTGAAAGCCAGGGAAAAACTCTTGATGAAGCAACTGTCAGGAAGCTGCTGAGTGAGAAGCAGGTGCATTTCAAAGATCTGGTATCAGAGAAAACAAAAAGAAAGTATGAAGCAACTATAAAGATGGAGGTTTCAGAAACCGGAAATCCAAAGTTTCAGTTGATTTTCCCGGAACGGAAGAAAGGAAAAAAGAATGAAGAATAAAAAGAATATGAGAAGATTTTTGTCGGGATTCCTGGCAATGCTTACAGTATTATCCACAATTTTATCACCAATGCTGTCTTATGCGGCAGATGTGGTACCAGCACCAGAAGAGCCACCGTTATATGAAGAAATAAAAAATGAACTGGATGCGGATGAGGTGGTAAAAGCAAAAGATCTGGAACTGGAAACAGGCAGCATTTTTGAAGTGGAGAAAGACTTTACCGGACTGGAAATACCAGATGAAAAAAAGGTAAAGATCACTTTCCATGAGGCAAAAAATGAGGAAAAACAGGACTTTACAACAGATTACGAAGATACATACAAAGCTGTTTATTATGTAGAGCCAGTAAGCGGGCATCCAATTTATCAGATTTATCGTAAGCTGATTGTAAAGGAAGCTGCGGTACAGGTTGCTGAATCTGAGAATCAGGAATCTGTAAGCAATCAGGAAAATGAGAATGAAGCAGAAGACGAGGAGCCAGCCATAGGCTCTGCAGAGAGTGAAGAACCTGTGCAGGATGAGGTAAATGCAGAAATTCCGTCAGAGGATGAAATTTATGAAGAAGTAACTCCGACAGAAATTCCTGTTGAGGAAGAGCCAATAGACACATTAATCCCGGAAAACCCGTCTGAGGAAGTTTCAACAGAAGAACCAGCCATAGATAATCCGGATACAGACAGCACATTTGAAGAAATTGCAGATACAGATCCGGAAGAAATGCCAGAGGCGACAGACGACTCTTTTACAGATGGAACAGAGAAAACAGAAGATGCAGATGGAAATTATCAGGTAAATATTGTTCGTGGAGAGGAATTTCATATTGAGCTGAACCATGAAGATGGACAGTATCAGCCAGGAGAAACCGTTGTATTTTCCGGAGATATGCCGCAAGGCAGCTTAATTGCAGTAGGAACAACAAAAGTACAAGCAAACCAGACAGAGAATACAGAAGATTTATTATATTCAGAGGTGACTTATCACGAAGAATCGGATAAATTCAGTTTTGAAATGCCAGCAGATGACATTGATCTAAGTGTTTCCACGGATCAGGCAGAGAACGGTATCATGTTACTTGCAGCCGATACTCTATGGGATGATGCAACAAATATTGAAGCAAATAAATATTACTATTATTCAGATGGCCAGCTTCATCCGTTTGATACAGTTATGGGACAGGGTGGAAATGACAGCTACAAATATGTTCGTTACAAAGCAGGCGGAAAGACTTATACAGTAAATGCGTATTGTATGCAGCACTCCATGCAGTCACCTCCAAGTGGGACAACATATAAAAATATGGTTGAACTGGATGAAGGTGGAGATGATAAATATTTGAGAAAAGCCTTATTCTATGGATATGGCGGTCCAGGATGGGGACATACATTCAATGGATATAATGTAAAATCCATTATGGAAAAATATGGATGCAGTTCTGAGACAAGAGCCATGCAGCATTACCTGGTTGACTATTTATATGATGGCGAATCCGGATTTGGAGGTGCGCTTTCTACAACCGCTAAAAATATGCTGAAAGAGATTAAAGCAGCTCTTGCTAAAATGCCTGATCCGACAGCAATGAAACTTCTTCCAGGACTTTCCGTTAATGCAACGGGAAAGGAAACAGAAAGTTTTACCTGGAAGGCAAATGAAGCATTTACCATTACCATTCATCTAGAGAACGGAGTAAGCCTTGTTAATGAAACCACAGGAAAAACGGCATCTGGAAATGTCACTGTAAAGGGTGGAGAGAAATTCCATCTTGTAGCTACAACAGCCAATATGGGTAGCCTGAAAGGAAAGTATGCGATCACATCTAATTTCCCTTTGGATTTCCATGCAATGCTCTTAAAATTGGAGAGTTCACAGGACATTGGTTTTGGCTACTATACAGATTCCTCTGACCTGCAGATTACAGTTGACTGGCCGGAAGAAGCAGTTATTGAAATTACAAAGAAAGATGGCGATACTGGAAAAAATCTGGCCGGAGCCGTGTATGGAGTATATAGTGATAACGCCTGCACAAAGCTGATTGTTAAGATGCCGCCAACAGACAGCAATGGTTCTTCACGTGTAACTCTTACCAAGACACAGGATACTGTTTACTTAAAAGAAATCACAGCACCGGAAGGTTATGTTGTCCAGGCTTCTTCGTATGGAGTGAAATTAGTAGTTGGCAGTACAACCAAACAGACTGTAACGGACAAAGAGCAGAAAGGAAATCTGACCGTTTATAAAGAGGGAGAAGTTTTTGTAGGAGCTGTATCTGATGAAAATGGAACTTCATTCCAGTATGAGAAACGCCGTCAGAAAGGAGCCGTTTATAACGTATGTGCTGCCGAGGATATTGTAACAGCAGGTGGAAAAACAGTTTACAAAAAAGGCGCAGAAGTAGCGAAAAATCTGATCACAGGTGAGAACGGTTCTGTAACGGTAAAGAATCTTCCGCTTGGAAGCTATAATGTAACAGAAGCACAGGCTCCGGAAAATTTTTATAATGCAAAAGAAACAAAAAAAGTAACCATTTCTTATGCAGGGCAGACTGCAGAAGCGGCTTTCTCAGAGACTACCTTTACAAATGACCGTCAGAAAGCAGTGGTGCAGGTGATAAAGAAAGACAAAGATACTGAAAATACACTATCCGGAGGGCATTTTGCTCTGTTTGCAGCGCAGGATATGAAAACTGTGGATGGAAAAGTAGCAGTAAAAAAAGATGCTCTGATTGAGACTGCAATTACTGGTACTGATGGAAAAGCAGCATTTAAAGCAGATCTTCCAGTGGGATTTTCTTATTATGTAAAAGAAGTCCAGGCTCCGGCTGGTTATGTCAGAAATGAGAAAGATACTTATTCTTTCCAGTTCAGTTATACCAATGATGAACAGGCAAAAATTTCTTTCAGTCATACTTTTGTGAATGACAGGGTCAGTGCTGCAATCTCTTTGAATAAAAAAGATGCCGAGACAAAAGAAAATAAGGCACAGGGAGATGCTTCCCTGGAAAATGCGGTGTATGGACTTTATGCAAGAAACGACATTACCCATCCAGATGGAAAGACAGGCGTTATTTATAAAGCCGGAAGCCAGATTGGTACGCTAACTACCGATAAAGAAGGAAAAGCAAGGATAGAGAATCTTTATCTTGGAGAGTATTACATCAAGGAAATTACCCCATCCGTAGGATATCTGGCAGACGAGCATGAATATGATCTTGTATGCAGTGATGAAGGTGATCTGACAGCGGTTGTAGAAAAAGAGTGTACCTCACTGGAAACGGTGAAGAAACAGCCGTTTGAACTTATTAAAGCTGCCAATAATGGAGACACAGATGCTGCATTACTATCCGGAGCTGGATTTAGTGCATATCTGGTATCTTCTTTGGTGGTAAAAGAGGATGGAAATTATGTTTTTTCCTCTGCAGAGCCGGTTGTGATCGGTGAAAATGGAGCAACGGAAATTTTTACAAATGAGAAAGGCTATGTAAAATCCATTGCAATTCCATATGGAACATATCTGGTGAGAGAAACTACAACACCCCATAATTACAAACCTGTAGATGATTTTATTGTCCGGATTACAGAGAATAAACCAACAGAGCCGCAGACATGGAGAGTTCTTTTGGATAAAGAATTTTCTGCAAAACTGAAAATCATTAAACAGGATGACGAGACTAAAAAATCAGTTTTAATTCCGGGAACAGAGTTTAAAATTTATGATCTGGATCATGAAAAATATGTAGAGCAGGTAACTACATACCCGACAACCGTTACACATACCTCTTATTTCACAGATATAGACGGATATCTGATCTTGCCGCAGAATTTAAAAATCGGTCATTATAGAATCGAAGAGGTAACAGCACCGGACGGTTATACCATTAACAAAAATTATGTCGAAATACAGGTGGACACCAATACCCTGTATCAGACTGATCCGGTATCAGGTGATGTAATCATTGAAGTTGTATATGAGAATCATCCGGTGAAAGGAAAACTCACTGTACAGAAAAAAGGAGAGGTTCTTTCGACCTATAAGAATGATTTTAAGTATGAAGTTCAGAATCTTTCCGGTGCAGTATATGAAGTGTATGCTGCAGAGGATATTTATACAGCTGATTTCCAGAAAGATGACACAGGAAAAAGAATCCTGGAATATGCAAAGGGTGCAAAAGTTGCAGAACTGACAACGGATGAATCCGGAAAAGCAGATCTTGATAATCTGCCTTTAGGAGAATACAAAGTGGTAGAAAAGACTGCACCAGAGGGATTTGTATTAAATAAAGAAGAACAGAAGATTTCTTTCGTCTATGCAGACCAGGATACACCAGTGATCTCACAGAGTGCAGAGTTTATAAATGACCGCCAGAAAGTAGAAGTGTCAGTTGTGAAAAAAGATGCTGAAAATGAGAAAGGGCTTTCTGGAGCAGAGTTTGGTCTTTACGCAAAAGAGGATATAAAAGCAGGGGATAAGGTACTGGTAAAAGCAGACGAACTGCTTACAAAAGCGGTAACAGGTGAAGATGGAAAAGCTGTTTTTGAGCAGGATCTGCCATTTGGAACTTATTATATAAAAGAACTGGCAGCACCAGATGGTTTTGTATCTTCTGATGAGCAGATTGAGGTGACTGCGAAATATCAGGGACAGGAAGTAAAAACAGTAAAACTGGAAACTGTTTTTAGGAATGCGCCGACAACAACTGAATTTACGAAATCAGATATTACAACAGGTGTGGAACTTGACGGAGCAACACTGACGATTTTGGATTCAGACGGAAAAGAAGTAGAAAAATGGACTTCTGTAAAAGGAAAAGCTCATGTAATAAAAAGACTCCATGTGGGAAAAACCTACACACTTCGGGAAGAGTTTGCACCATATGGTTATCTGCAGGCGGAGGAAGTGAAATTTACAGTTTCTGATACTGCAGATGTTCAAAAAGTAGAAATGAAGGATGCTGTTCCGGTTGGACGAATCATCATCAATAAAAAAGGTGAATTTGTCAAGGAAGTTACCTGGAAAGATATGCTGGCAGGCGGCATGGACGCAGCATTTGGCTATGTTACAGGTTCTTTGAAAGATGTTACTTTTGAAATTTATGCAGCGGAGGATATCAAGGCTGCAGATGGGGAAAGCAGTGATTATTATAAAAAGGACGAATTGGTAGCAACAATTACGACAGATGCTCTTGGATATGCAAGATCAGAAGATCTTCCTTTAGGCAAATATTATGTAAAGGAAAAAGAGACGGCGGATGGATATGTTCTGGATGGAGAAATCAGAGAGGTTGATCTGACTTATCGTGATCAGAATACTCCGGTTGTGACTTATGATGAGGACTGGCAGAATAACCGCCAGAAAGCAAAAGTAACTGTAGTTAAGAAAGAAAAAAATACAGACCGTGTTCTGGAAGGCGGAGTATTTGCACTTTATACAAAGAATGATATTTTAAATGCAGAAGGCGAAGTAATCCTGAAAGCAGATACCATGATCGAGCAGAAAGCTACGGATCAGGATGGAAGGATTGTATTTACGGCAGATCTTCCAATCAATGGCAACTACTATGTAAAAGAAGTGCAGGCTCCTGCTGGATTTGTGACAACAGAAGAAATCAAGGAATTTGATTTTGCTTATGCGGGAGAAGAGGTTGCAGAAGTATCCTTTGAGTTCACTTATGAAGATGAGCCAACTACTTTTGAAATCACAAAATCAGATATTACAACCGGGGAAGAATTACCAGGTGCAAAACTGAAAGTATCCGATTCAGAGGGAAACGTTGTGGATGAGTGGACATCCGGAAGCACACCACACATCATTAAGGAACTGGAAGTTGGAAAGAAATATACATTAACAGAGACAATTCCTGCTGATGGCTATGCAACTGCAGAATCCATTACGTTTGTAGTAGAAAATACTGCAGATATACAGAAAGTAGAAATGCAGGACGATACAACAAAAATTCTGATCAGTAAGGTGGATATGACAGATGGAAGCAGCGAGGTCAAAGGTGCGAAGCTGTATATCCTTAATGAAAACCAGGAAGTTATGGAAAGCTGGACGTCTGGTGATCAGCACCATTATGTGGAGAAACTTCCAATCGGTACTTATACATTATTGGAGGAAACAGCACCGAAGGGTTACATTGTGGCAAATAAAGTGACATTTGAGATTAAGGACACCGGAGATATTCAGGGAACCAAAATGGAAGATGAACAGGCAATGGGCAAGGTGATCTTAAATAAAACAGATAAAGATACCAAGAAGCCAATGAAAGGTGTAGAATTTGCCCTTTGTGACAGTAAAGGTAAAGTTCTGGAAACTCTGGTAACAGACAGTGCCGGCCATGCAGAATCAAAGAATTATCCGATTGCGACTTTTAAGAATGGGCAGTATAAAAAAGCAATCACATATATCCTGAAAGAAACAAAAACACTGGATGGCTATCAGCTTGATGAAACCGAGCATAAGATTCAGTTTGAATATGTCAATGACCGTACTCCTGTGATTGAATATACTCTGGATCTGACAAATAAGAAAGCTCCGGAAAAAGACACTCCGGAAACATCAGAAAACCAGGGAGTCAGCACTCCTGTTTCCCATGGTTCTGATGCGACTTCTGTATCCAATTCACCAAAAACAGGAGATAATACAAATATTGCTATTTTTGTGCTGGCACTTGCAGTATCAGCAGGATGTCTGGGAACTGTAGTGACAGTTAAGAGAAAACGCAAATGATAATATAAATAGTGTTCTGGGGCTGTGGTTACTGCACAGCCCCATTTTGAAAAGGAGAAGAAATTGAAATTAGGAGCAAGAATAAGAAAAATCCGTATGTTTCGCAACATAACTCAAAAGGAATTGGGACGCAGGTTAGGATATGGGGAAAGTAGTGCGGATGTGAGAATCGCCCAATATGAAAGTGGACAGCGTACACCGAAGCAGGAAACGCTTATCCGGATAGCAGAAATATTGGAAGTTGATGTCCGGAATTTTTTAAGTCCTGGAATTGCGACAATGGACGAATTAATGGAAACTTTATTCTGGATGGATGAAGAAAATAGAGGGCTTTTTCATCTGTTCCTGCTAAATGATTCAGAAAGTGAAACAGTTGGAATCACAATAAGGGATAAAAAAACAATGTCTTATCTGCAGGAATGGATGGGGAAAAAGCAGAAACTGGGCGATGGAAGAATCACAGAAGAGGAATATCTGGAATGGAAACTGCATTGGCCAGAGGATAAGAGAAAAACAGAATATAAAACCGTATGAAGTAAAAAGGAATTGCTTTGCGGAGAGTTACCTGTTAGAATATTACTGGAGTAACCGTGTACAGGGTTGGTAAAAACCTCCTGGATTTTCAGATCCCGTTAAGGGATACAGAAGAAGGGAGGTGGAGCGAATGGATACATACGAAGTCTTGAGCTTATTGTTCTTAGGCGGTACGTTTCTGATTGCTTTGCTTGCCTATTTGGATAATAGGGACAACAAGCGAAAAAAATAGCCTACCCTGTCTGCCAACAGGATAGGCAGCTCTCTTTGAGAGCAAAATAAATTAAAACCTAATCCAGGAGCATCCACCTTGTGGGCGGTTACTCTTTTCAATTAGAATATAGCATTTTCTCTCCGAAAAGTAAAGTACATTTTATGCAGCCAATTCTAAAAAAGAGTGGGCTGTTTTTTTATTGATAGGAGGGAAGTTTAATGTCTAAACTACAGGACATCCGAAACTTGGTGCAGGAACATGCCGTATCAGTGAGCAGTTCGCCAGGGGATTGGATGGATTATATGGACACAGCATCAAGGTTATATCGTTATTCTTTTTCAGACCAGCTTCTGATCCATGCACAGCGTCCAGACGCAACAGCCTGTGCATCACTGGAACTATGGAATGAAAAGATGTTACGCTGGGTAAATCGTGGTGCAAGAGGAATTGCCTTGTTTGATGAAACCTGGCAGAATACCAAACTTCGTTATGTGTTTGATATTTCGGATACCCACATGGTAGCCGGAGGCAGAAGCCCATATCTTTGGAAGATGCAGGAACACCAGAGAGAAGAGATCCTCACCCATCTGGCAGAAGTCTATGCTCTGGAAGAAAAGGATGCGGCAACTTTGCAGGACGCATTGATGGCGGTCGCAAGGGAAATGGTCAATGACAATCTGGAGGAATACCTGGATGGATTGGAATATGCTGTAGAAGGTACTTATCTGGAAGATCTGGATGAGGTGACGATCCGCAGTGATTTTCGTCAGCTGGCAACAGACAGTGTTTACTATCTGCTTTCCAGGCGATGCGGGCTTGACCCGATGGAACTTCTGGAAGAAGAGGACTTCATGCATATCACAGATTATAACCGTCTGTCAGTTCTCACCTTCCTTGGAAATGCGGCAAGCCAGCTCAGTGAGAGTATTCTGATTGATATTGGAAAGACCGTACATAAAATTTCTCTGGAAGAAGCGAGAAAAGAGGTTGAAAAATCCAATGAAAGGAATTATAATAACTTTACCACGTTAATGCACGAAATTAAAGATCAGGATGCAGAAACGAAAAAAGAAGAAAATATTGAAAATGAAGGAGGAAACGATTATGGAACTGACATATCATCGCAAGGGAGATTACCTGTTTCCGAATCTGACCGTCGAAGAGGAAGAAGTGACGATCGGGAAATATGGGATGCTGCGGAGGACATTTCTGAAAGAACACAAGAACAGCCTTTATCAGAGCCTGTTTCTGACCGGGAAGCTGAACAGCCATCTGGAACAGATCGAGAAAGCAGCACAGGAGAGAATGGACAGCCAGATGGAGAAATTACTGGAGAAGAGTCCGGCACCGGACAAGGAAGCAGATCCGATGGCATGGACAGCACACATGAACGCACTGATGGCAACAGCGGAAGAGAGCATCTTGACGGAATTGGTATACAGTTAGTCGAAGATACAAGAGAAGATGGATTGAGTAAAGCAGAGGAAGAGATCGCCTCTGCTTTATCTTTGCCCGAATATCCCACCGCAAATGAACAAAGACGGCAGATCGAGGAAAGGGCAGCTGCCCTTTATGCCGGAGAAATTCCGATTCCAGAGCAAGTTGTTGATGAGATCTTACGGACAGGAGGAAACCGGAAAGCCAGCCAGCTCCGGATCATCTATAATTTCATGAGTGAACAGACACCGGAGGAATATACGGAGTTTGTGAAGCGTGAATACCGTAAAGGTGGAAAAGGTTTTCAGATTGATGGAAATGAATATTCAGTCTGGTTTGATGAAACCGGGATGCAGATCGCAGTAGGGCATACGGTTACAGACCATATCTTAGATAAGGCATTTTTATCATGGGAAGATGTCAGCGGACGTATCCATCAGCTTTTAGACCAGGGTGAATATGCACCGCAGTCTGTATTGGATGCGGCAAGAAGTAATGCAGTAAAAGAACACGCCCAGGCTCTTGCCTATATGAAAGGGGATATGGCAGAAGGAGTAGCGGAGATTGTTTTTGACGAAGAGGACTTACCACATCTTCGCAGTATCTATCCGGAGATCACGGATTATCTGGAAGAAAAGCTGGAGGATCCCCAGTGGCTTTCGGAACTGAATGAAAGACTGGATGCACTGGCAGAAGCCTATGAAGAAAATCATTCTATTATGCGTTTCCATCATTATAATCCTATAAATATCTCAAAGCAGTTTCAAAAGTTTGCGGATGAGGTGATTCCTTATCAGGCTAGGGACGGCTTTGCCTGGAAAGAACATCCGATGTTCATTACACAGGATGAGATTGATGCTTATCTTGCAGGAGGTGGAGCGTATTCGCAGGGCAGGCTTAGGACGTATTCCTTTTATCTACTTCATGAAGATGAAAGATCGAGGACAGGTTTTATCAAGGAACAGTATGGGATCGGTGGAAGCAGTCATGCACTGTCTGGTGCCGATGATTCACACGCAAACTATGATGGAAAAGGATTGTTTCTTGCAAGAGGTGCTTATGGGAATCCATATACGTCAATTTTATTATCCTGGAATAAAGTTGCAAACAGAGTAGCTTATCTGATAAAGAATGACCAGTTCCTGCAGGCAGAAGATTATGCTCGTATGCCGGAATATGAACGGGAGCAGATGGCGAATAAGGTACTCCGCTTTTATGACCGTCTTCCGGAAGAGATAGACAGACCCTTTACAGATGACTTCTTCTGGGAAAAACCAGGAAAAGAAATGGTCGCAGTATTAGAGAATCCAGAGCAGACAGAAGAACTGTTACAGAAGATGGATGCAGCATTGGCAGCTCTGCCATTGGATTTTGAAGCGTATGGGACAAACTATCAGCAGAAAACAGAACTTCTTTCGGAACTCCACCAGTATGCAGAAGGAACCTATACGATATTCCCGACACCGGAAGCAGAACCGTCTTTTGCGGAACCATCCGGACACCAGATGACCATGTTTGATTTCTTGGATACGAAGGCAGTGGCAGAACCGACCGTAGTAGATATGTCAGATGTGGAGGAAATAGAAGAGGAAGAGGTTACTGCCAAAGAATATATTCCGGAAAATCAGGAACAGGAAATAACAGAAACTTCTGAGGGACAGGAACAAAAGGAATCAGAAGAAGAGATAACGGAGTCCTGGGATGAAGGTGTTTTTGAGTATCAGGGGTATCATTTTGAAGCAGTAGGGGTATTGCCGGAAGGAATAGAAGGAAAAGATCTGGTTGCACAGACCCGTTCCAATACAGAACTGCATTTATCGACCTACCATACAGAAGATTTCCCAAAGTATTCTTATGATGATTTTTATGCAGTCAGCAATGCACCAACTGCCGATGTGTTCTGGTGTCTGGAAACCGGACACAATTATATTCCCGGAGAAAATGAACTGTTTGGATATGAGGGAGAATTTCAACCATATTTAAAACCGGAAGTAGAAGAGATTGTAACAGAACCGCATAACTTTCGGATTCAGGATAATGACCTTGGAGCAGGTGGTCCGAAAGCAAAGTATAAAGCAAATATGGAAGCCATCCATTTATTGCAGACTCTGGAGCAGGAAGAACGTCTGGCAACACCCGAAGAACAGGAAATTTTATCCCGTTATGTTGGCTGGGGTGGCATCCCGCAGGCATTTGAAAAGAATAACAGTAATTGGACAAATGAGTATCTGGAGTTAAAGAATACCTTATCACCGGAAGAATACAGTGCAGCAAGGGCATCGACCTTAAATGCTTTTTATACATCCCCGACCGTGATCCGAAGCATGTATGAAGCACTGGAAAATATGGGACTGAAACAGGGAAATATTCTGGAACCGTCCTGTGGTGTCGGTAACTTTATGGGACTGATCCCGGAGAGTATGGGCAAAGCCAATATGTACGGTGTGGAGCTTGACCCGGTTTCGGGCAGGATTGCAAAACAGCTTTATCAGAAAAATAAGATTGCCGTACAGGGATTTGAGGAAACCAGTTATCCGGACAGCTTTTTCGACTGTGTGATAGGCAATGTTCCATTTGGGGCGTATCAGGTCAGTGACCGCAGATATGACCGGCATCATTTTATGATCCATGATTATTTTATTGCAAAATCCCTTGATCTGGTGCGTCCCGGTGGCGTAGTGGCTGTGGTAACTTCCAGTGGAACGATGGATAAGCAGAATCCGGCAGTGAGACAGTATATCGCAAATCGGGCAGAACTGCTTGGAGCCATCCGATTACCGAATAATGCGTTCCAGAGAAATGCCAATACCAGTGTTGTTTCTGATATTTTGTTTTTCCAGAAAAGGGACAGGGCATCCATTGAGGAACCGGAATGGTTAAATTTAAAGGAAATACCGGAAGGCTATTCGGTCAATGCTTATTTTGCAGAGCATCCGGAAATGGTGCTTGGTGATTTTACTACAGAAAGTACCCAGTACGGAAAGCAGGAAGTGACCGTAAAACCAAAAGAAGGCATTACCTTAGAAGAACAGTTAAAAGAAGCTATCAGGAATATCCATGGCACGATTACGGAACTGGAACTTTCGGATACAGAGCTGGAGGAGGATGTTGTCTCTATCCCGGCAGACCCGGATGTAAAGAATTTCAGTTTTACCGTAGTGAATGAGGAAGTCTATTACCGGGAAAATTCTGTGATGAACCGCATGGAGCTTCCGGCAATGACAGCGGAACGTGTCAAAGGGATGGTGAAGATCCGTGATGTTACGAATGAACTGATCCAGTGTCAGATGGAAGAGGGAAGCGATGAACAGATCATAAAGCTGCAGGGAAAACTCAATGAAGAATACGATACCTTTACAGCAAAATATGGTCTTATCAGCAGCAATGCCAATAAGAGGGCATTTAGTCAGGACAGTAGTTATTGTCTTTTGACTTCTCTGGAATTTCTGGATGATAAGGGAGAACTGAAACGGAAAGCGGATATTTTTACCAAAAGGACAATCCGTAGGGCAGAAACGGTAACTTCCGTGGATACTGCCAGTGAAGCACTTGCGGTTTCTATTGGTGAGAGGGCAGGCGTTGACCTTTCCTATATGGCACAGCTTTCCGGGAAAACAGAAGAGGAGCTTACTGAAGAACTGGCAGGGGTGATCTTTAAGAATCCAATCGGTGAAAAATGGGAGCCGTCGGACGAATATCTTTCTGGAAATGTGAGGGAGAAACTTCAGATTGCCAAACAGTTTGCAGAAGATCACTCGGAATATCAGGTGAACGTGCAGTATTTGGAGCAGGTACAGCCAAAAGATCTGGATGCATCAGAGATTGAGGCGAGACTTGGGGCAACCTGGATCTCTGAGGATTACATTACACGGTTCATGGCAGAAACATTCCATACACCAAGATATTATGTAGGGAGCAAGGTCAAAGTCCAGTATGCCGAAGTGACCGGACAATGGAATGTTATGGGAAAGAATGTGGACAGCTACGGAAATGCCCTTGTTACTTCCACTTATGGAACACAGAGAGCCAATGCCTACCGCCTTTTGGAAGATGCCTTAAACCTTAGAGATACCAAGATTTATGACACGGTACAGGATGCCGAGGGGGAACACCGGGAATTAAACCGGAAGGAAACAATGCTGGCACAGCAGAAGCAGGAACTGATCAAAGAGGAATTTAAGGAGTGGATATTTAAAGACCTGCACCGACGGGAAGATCTCTGTAAGATCTATAATGAACGATTTAACAGCATCCGTCCACGGGAATATGATGGAAGCCATATTCAGTTTGTCGGCATGAACCCGGAGATCACCCTAATGCCGCACCAGAAAAACGCAGTGGCTCATGTGCTGTATGGAAATAATACCCTTCTGGCTCATTGCGTAGGAGCAGGGAAGACGTTCCAGATGATTGCAGCCGGTATGGAATCAAAACGGCTGGGACTCTCACAGAAGAATCTTTATGTTGTGCCAAACCATCTGACCGAGCAGTGGGGCAGTGATTTCCTACGTCTCTATCCGGGAGCAAATATCCTGGTGGCAACGAAGAAAGACTTTGAGCCGGCAAACCGAAAACGGTTCTGTTCCCGTATTGCGACAGGGGATTATGATGCCGTGATCATTGGACATACGCAGTTTGAGAAAATCCCCCTTTCAAAAGAACGGCAGATTGCCATGCTGGAAGATCAGATTGCAGATATTACGTTCTCCATTGAAGAAGCAGCACATCAGGCAGGGCAGAATTATACCATCAAGCAGTTGGAAAAAACAAAGAAAAGCCTGCAGGCGAGGATGAAAAAACTCAATGACCAGACCAGAAAGGATGATGTAGTAACTTTTGAGCAATTAGGTGTAGACAGACTGTTTGTGGATGAAAGCCATTCATTCAAAAATCTTTTCCTATATACAAAGATGAGAAATGTAGCAGGTATTTCACAGACGGATGCACAAAAAAGTTCCGATATGTTTATGAAATGCCGGTACATGGATGAACTGACAGGCGGCAGGGGAATTACCTTTGCTACGGGTACTCCCGTATCGAACAGTATGACCGAGCTTTACACTATCATGCGTTATCTCCAGTATGACACACTCATGCGTATGGGCATGGGACACTTTGATTCTTGGGCTGCAACGTTCGGGGAGACAGTAACCGCAATCGAATTATCACCGGAAGGAACGGGCTATCGTGCGAAAACACGGTTTGCCCGTTTTTTTAATCTTCCAGAGCTGATCTCCATTTTTAAGGAAGCTGCGGATATTCAGACATCGGATATGCTGAATCTTCCTGTACCGGAAGCAGAGTTTATCAATGAAGTCTTAAAACCAAGTGAAGAACAGCAGGAAATGGTCAGTGCCTTTTCGGAACGTGCGGAAGAAGTAAGAGCCGGTCTTGTGAATCCAACGGTGGACAACATGCTCAAGATTACCAATGACGGAAGAAAATGTGCATTGGATCAGAGGCTATTAAATGAACTCCTTCCGGATGCAGAAAAAAGCAAGGTCAATACCTGTGTGGAAAATGCTTTTCAGGTATGGGACGAGGGAAAAGCAGATCGGACAACACAGCTGATCTTCTGTGACTTGTCTACTCCAAAAGGGGATGGGACTTTCAATGTATATGATGATGTCCGAAACAAACTGGTTGCCAGGGGAATCCCGAAAGAAGAGATTGCGTTTATCCATGAATACAACACGGAGACAAAGAAAGCAGATTTGTTTGCAAAGGTACGGGCCGGGCAGGTGAGAATCCTTATGGGTTCCACTCCAAAACTCGGTGCAGGTACCAACGTACAGGACAGACTGATTGCTCTCCATCACCTTGACTGTCCATGGAAACCGTCTGATCTGGAGCGTGCGCCCGTAAAGGCATCATAATAAATATACCTTTGGCAAGGTATTAGGATAGTATCTTACAGTCCTATCATCAACCGATTTACCTGTGAGGGAAACTAAATATCAGGGAAAATAGCACGTCGGTAAAGCCATAAGTCAGCTAATTACCAAGCTGCGACTGAATGGGGAGATGAAAAGTTAGGTATGAGGATAAAGCCCATACTGGTTGAACGATAGTCCAAACGGTCAATGTCGGGACTATGGCGTAAGGTAATTATTATTCGCCATATCTCAGCACTTATGTTCCGCTGTTCAGGAGCGTAAGCAAAGATAGGCTGAGACGTATATGCAATAAGCATAAAAGGATGGAAGTCGTATCCGACAACCTAACAAGCCAAATCGTTAGTATGATGCTAAACGGGGATTACCTAAGTCGAAACGCTTAAAAATAAGCTATTAAGTGTAGGCTTATGAATATTCGATATGGTAACGGAGCCTTCATAGTAGTCCGAGAGTGTTAATGGCACTTACATGGCGAAGGAAGGCAGTTTATAACATTAACAATATAGAAAGGATAATGTGTGATACATTATGAGAAATCCTGAAAATGTGTTAATCAGCTTAACGAAGCACAGTAACCAAAAAGATTACAAGTACGAGCGTTTATACCGTTTGCTCTACAATGAGGAACTGTACTTAACCGCTTATCAAAACATTTATTCCAATGACGGAAGTATGACAAAAGGTACTGACAAGCAAACGGTTGACGGTATGAGTATCGAAAGAATACGGAAAATCATAGTTTCGCTCAAAGATGAAAGCTATCAGCCAAAACCTGCAAGAAGAACCTATATTCCAAAGAAGAACGGAAAAATGCGTCCACTCGGAATACCGTCCTTTGAGGATAAATTGCTTCAAGAGGTTATCAGAATGATTTTAGAAGCTATCTATGAGGGGCATTTTGAAAATACTTCTCATGGGTTCAGACCTAATAGAAGCTGTCATACGGCACTCAATGAAATTCAAAAAACTTTCACGGGTGTGAAATGGTTTATCGAAGGAGACATTAAAGGTTTTTTTGATAACATCAACCATGCTACGTTGATTGGAATTTTACGAGAACGTATCAATGACGAGAGATTTCTTCGACTGGTAAGAAAATTTCTGAATGCAGGCTATATTGAGAATTGGACTTTTCATAACACCTATTCGGGAACACCGCAGGGTGGCATTATCAGTCCTATTCTTGCAAACATTTATTTGGATAAATTTGATAAGTATGTAAATGAGTATGTCCGAAAATTTAAAAAAGGTAAAAAGCGTATGCGTACAAAAGAGTACCGCAGGAACGAAGTCGAATTAAGCAAAGCCAGAATCGCATTGAAAAATGCAAACGACGACTGTGAAAGAGAAAATGCGATTGCACGCATAAGGCAGTTGGAAAAAGAACGGGTGAATATTCCCCCAAGTGACCCTATGGATAACAATTATGCAAGGCTGGTCTATGTCAGATATGCTGATGATTGGCTGTGCGGAGTTATCGGTTCG
>OFMO01000663.1_pt1 | contig 26924 bp, 20 predicted proteins | sample 1541821 | NCBI WGS metagenome assembly OFMO01 (sample SAMN04209253, study PRJEB22552) | human gut metagenome | biome: gut; material: feces | host: Homo sapiens | place: USA: Oklahoma | reverse complement strand
GACTAAGGATCTTGTGATCAATGCGATCGTGTGGGTTCAAGTCCCATCTTCCGCAGTAAGATAAGACCAAGAGTACAGAACAAAGTATTCTTGGTCTTTTTACATTTAGAAAAGAGCTTTCCTAATATATAAAACCGTTCTGCTTGGAAAATAATATTGAAAAAGAAAAAAAGAAGAAAATTAAAAAAATAAAAAGGAAAGAGAAGAGTTTTGTCGAATATATATAATAGAGTATTCTTTAAACATTAAGCGGAGGCACTCATGTACTACTCAGAAGAACTGATAGAAGAAGTAAGATCAAGGAATGATATTGTAGATGTGATTTCCGGATATGTCCGGCTGCAGAAGAAAGGCAGCTCTTATTTTGGATTATGTCCGTTCCATAATGAGAAATCACCGTCTTTTTCTGTGAGCAGACAGAAGCAGATGTATTACTGCTTTGGATGTGGGGCAGGAGGGAATGTTTTTACATTTCTTATGGAATATGAGAATTTTTCTTTTGTAGAAGCAGTGAAGTTTCTTGCGGACAGAGCAGGAATCGAACTTCCGGAGATGGAATACTCGAAAGAAGCGAAGGAAAAAGCAGATTTAAAGTCTACGATTCTTGAGATGAATAAGCTGGCTGCAAAGTATTTCTACGTACAGTTGAAGTCAGAGCGTGGAAGTCAGGCCTACAGTTATCTTAAGAACCGTGAACTCTCAGATGAGACGATCACAGCGTTTGGACTGGGATTTTCGAACAAATACAGTGATGATCTGTATAAGTATCTGAGAGAGAAGGGATACAGTGAAGACCTGATTCGACAGGCCGGACTGATCAACACGGATGAACGTCAGGGTGTGTACGACAAGTTTTGGAATCGTGTGATGTTTCCAATTATGGATGTCAATAACCGTGTGATCGGATTTGGTGGCCGTGTGATGGGAGATGGGAAACCGAAATATCTGAATTCACCGGAGACAGTCGTTTTTGATAAGAGCCGGAATCTTTATGGTCTGAACCGTGCCAGAACATCAAGAAAGCCATACTTTCTTCTTTGTGAAGGATATATGGATGTGATCTCTCTCCATCAGTCCGGATTTACGAATGCGGTAGCTTCACTGGGAACTGCATTGACAGCAGGGCATGCAGCTTTGATCAAGCGTTATGTCCAGGAAGTTTATCTGACTTATGACAGTGATGAAGCCGGTACAAGAGCAGCGCTTCGCGCAGTGCCGATCTTGCGGGAGGCCGGGATTTCTGCTAAAGTTGTAAGGATGGATCCATATAAAGATCCGGATGAATTCATTAAGAACCTTGGAGCAGAAGAGTATGAGAAGCGGATCCATGCGGCGCGTAATGGATTCATGTTCAGCCTGGAGATGCTGGAGAAACAATATGATATGAATTCTCCGGAAGGCAAGACGGATTTCTTCAAGGAAGTGTCGAGGAGACTGCTTGAATTCGAAGATGAGCTGGAGCGTAACAACTATATTGAAGCTGTTGCAACAGCATACCGGGTCAGCCGGGAAAGTCTGGAGAAGATGGTCGCAAAGATGGCTGTGAATGCCGGAATGGCGAGACCGGTCGCAAGGCCGAAACGGGCAGAGGGATCTGAGAAGAAGCAAAAGGAAGACGGAATCCTTACTTCACAGAAAGCATTGTTGACCTGGATGATCGATGATGACAGGCTCTTTGATCAGATCAGTCAGTACATAAGCCCGGGTGATTTTACAGAAAGTCTGTATCGGACGGTTGCAGAACTTTTATATGAGCAGAGAAAGCAGGGAGCCTTGAATCCTGCGAAGATCCTGAATCATTTCACAGAGGAAGAAGATCACAGAGAAGCAGCCTCTTTGTTTAACACAAGAATCAAAGAGCTGAAGACAAAGGAAGAAAGAGAACAGGCTTTACAAGAGACAATCCTGCGGGTGAAGAGTTATAGCATTGAGCATCAGACAATGAATCTCGACCCGACAGATATGCGTGGGTTACAGCATTTGATGGAAGAAAAACGGAAGCTGGAGAACCTGAAGAATTTGAATATTACAATTCAATAAGGATAAAATAAAACAAGACAGGCTGCGGATGCGCGCAGCGAAGGAAGGAAGAACACATGGACGATATTACACAGAAATTTCTTGATAGATTGAAAGACCTGGTTGCACTTGGTAAAAAGAAAAAGAGCATACTGGATGTCCAGGAGATCAATGATTTTTTCAATGATATGGAACTCAATGCAGATCAGATGGAGAAGGTATTTGATTACCTTGAGGCAAATAACATTGATGTGCTGCGCATTAGCGGAGATACACCGGATGAGGTGGATGTAGATCTGGATGACATTATCATATCTGAGGAAGACGACGTGGATATGGAGAATATCGACCTGTCAGTTCCGGAAGGCGTGAGTATTGAAGATCCGGTCCGTATGTATTTAAAAGAGATCGGTAAGGTACCTCTTCTGAGTGCAGAACGTGAGATTGAGCTTGCACAGAGAATGGAAGAAGGCGATGAGGAAGCCAAGAAAGAGCTTGCAGAAGCGAACTTAAGACTTGTAGTCAGCATTGCAAAGAGATATGTTGGAAGAGGTATGTTATTCCTTGATCTGATCCAGGAGGGTAACCTTGGTCTGATCAAAGCAGTTGAAAAGTTTGATTATCATAAGGGATATAAGTTCAGTACTTATGCTACATGGTGGATCCGTCAGGCAATCACAAGAGCGATTGCGGATCAGGCAAGAACAATCCGTATCCCGGTTCATATGGTTGAGACGATTAACAAGCTGATCCGTGTATCCAGACAGCTTCTTCAGGAACTGGGAAGAGAACCGCTTCCGGAAGAGATTGCCAAGGAGATGGATATGCCGGTAGAACGTGTACGTGAGATCCTGAAGATTTCACAGGAACCGGTTTCTCTTGAGACACCGATCGGTGAAGAGGAAGACAGCCACCTTGGAGACTTTATCCAGGATGATAATGTACCGGTTCCGGCAGAGGCAGCTGCACAGACACTTCTGAAAGAGCAGCTGGATGAAGTACTGGATACATTGACAGAGAGAGAGCAGAAAGTCCTCCGTCTTCGTTTCGGAATGAATGACGGAAGAGCACGTACACTTGAAGAGGTTGGACGAGAGTTTGATGTAACAAGAGAGCGTATCCGTCAGATCGAGGCGAAAGCACTCCGTAAGCTCCGTCACCCAAGCAGAAGCAGAAAACTGAGGGATTATCTGGATTAATGATGGAATTATCGAAAAGATTACAGGCGGTCGCAGATCTTGTGACCGCCCATTATAAATTAGCGGACATTGGAACGGATCATGCATATATTCCGATTTATCTGACACAGCAGAAGAAGATTACAGAAGCAGTTGCACTTGATGTCAATGAAGGACCACTGCAGCGAGCAGAGGAACATATCCGCGAGAATGGACTTGAAGCAGAGATAGAGACGAGACTTTCCAATGGATTTCAGGCATTACAGCCGGGAGAAGTCCAGTCTGCGGTCATCGCAGGAATGGGCGGCGGACTTGTGATCCGGATCCTGACAGAAGGAGAGGAAGTGGTGCGAAAGCTCGAGGAGTGTATCCTTCAGCCACAGTCAGAGATTGAGAAAGTGCGGGCATTTCTTCTTGAGAAGGGATATGAATTTCTGGAAGAAGACATGGTCTGTGAAGATGGAAAATATTATCCTATGATGAAGGTAAGACCACCGGTAGCTGATACAGCAGGCGAAGATACAGAAGTAAAGTGCTGGGATACGGTTCAGTTAAAATATGGAAAGCTTTTGCTGGAGAAACAACATCCGGTACTCAGAGAGTATCTGGAAAGAGAGATACGCATTTATCAAAGTATTTTAGAAGGATTGAAAGCGAAAGATTCTGACCGGATCCGTCAGAGAAAAGAAGAATTGGAACAGGAACTTGTAGAAGCAGAGAAAGGGATGAAATATTATGCAGTGTAAAGAGATTATACAGGTAATAGAGGCAACATTCCCGCGAACAGCAGCTTTGGGATTTGACAATGTAGGACTGCTTGCAGGACGTTCAGAGAAAGAGGTGTCCAGAATTTATCTGGCACTGGATGCAACAGATGTTGTGATCGACCGTGCAATCAAGGAAGGCGCGGACATGCTGATCACACATCACCCGCTTTTATTCTCAGCAGTAAAGAAAGTGACGGATGAAGATTTTATTACAAGAAGAATTGTGAAGCTGATCCAGAATGACATTTCCTATTATGCAATGCATACGAATTATGATGTGCTTGGTATGGCAGAACTGTCCGGAAAGATCATGGATCTTCAGAATGGGGAAGTGTTAGATGTTACCTATACAGATGAAGAAGGGAATCTGGAAGGAATCGGAAGAATCGGTAATCTGGAGAAAGATATGACATTGGAAGAGTGCTGTGTCTACGTGAAACACAGACTTGAACTTGGAAGTCTGAAAGTATTTGGAGATATGCAGAAGAAGGTACATCGTCTTGCAATTTCTCCGGGATCAGGAAAGAGCTCGATTGCAGTTGCTCTCGAGAAGGGGGCAGATGTTCTTGTAACAGGAGATATCGGTCATCATGATGGAATTGATGCAGTAGAGCAGGGGCTTGCAGTAATTGATGCAGGACATTATGGCACAGAATATATTTTTATTGAAGATATGAAGCAGTTCTTCGAGAAGAAGCTTCCGGTGCTGGATGTACTTACAGATCCAATCGAGCATCCGTTCCAGATCATATAATCAGAAGTGAACGCATAATAATGTTCAGCAGGGCAGTTGTGAACGGGAAGCAGTTTACAAAGACAGTGGAGGTGGCTGAGAGTTGGAAAGTCAGAAATGTAAGGTTACGATAAGCGGAAAAGAGTATCTTTATGAGAAGGGGACGTCTTATCAGGAGATCGCGAAGGATTTTCAGAAAGAGTATAAACATCAGATCGCACTTGTGATGCTGGATGGACATCGTCTGCAAGAACTTAGAAAACAGGTTTCCGGAGACTGTACGCTGCGATTTATTACAACACAGGATACGGCGGGGTATGACACGTATCGGAGAAGTGTCTGCTTTCTTTTTATTAAGGCAGTACACGATGTGATTGGCCATGAGCGTCCGCAACAGGTGCGTGTACGGATTCATTTTTCGTTAGGTGCAGGATTTTACTGTACGGTGGAAGGAATCGATCATGTGGGAATGGAATTCCAATGGAAAGTTGAAGAACGCATGTATGAACTTGTACAGCAGAGACTTCCGATCACAAAAGAGTTGATTCATACAGAAGAGGCAGTGGAATTATTCCATCGATATGGAATGTTTGATAAAGAACGCCTGTTTCGGTATCGGAGAAGTTCCCACGTGAACCTGTATGCCATGAATGAATTCCGTGACTATTATTATGGTTATATGATGCCGGATACAGGAGATTTGAAGTATTTTGCATTGTATCTGTATCAGGGCGGAATCGTACTTCAGATGCCGCTGAAAGACGAACCGGAGAAAGTGCCTTTATTTGTGCCAAAGGATAAGCTGTTTCGTGTACTCAGTGAGTCTGTGAGATGGGGAGACCAGCAGGGGATTGATACCGTCGGTGCGCTCAATGACATGATCACGCAGGATGATATGCGAGAGATTGTTCTTGTCCAGGAGGCATTCCAGGAGCGCAAGATCGGAGAGATCGCAAAGCAGATCGCAGATCGTCCGGGGGTAAAGTTTGTTCTGATCGCAGGACCTTCTTCTTCCGGTAAGACAACATTTTCACATCGCTTATCCATTCAGCTCAGAGTGAACGGGCTTCATCCACATCCGATTTCTGTAGATAATTATTTCGTGGATCGGGAGAAAACACCGAAAGACGAGGATGGAAATTATAACTTCGAATGCATTGAAGCAATCGATGTGGAAAAGTTCAATGAGGACATGAGCAATCTGCTGGCAGGCGAGGAAGTCTATCTTCCGGTTTTTGACTTTAAGAGCGGTAAACGGAATTTTGAAACAAAGCCAAAGAAACTCGGTGAAAATGATATCCTTGTAATCGAAGGAATCCATTGTCTGAATCCGAAGCTGACAGAACAGTTATGTGATGACCGGAAATTCAGGATCTATATCAGTGCATTAACACAGCTGAATATTGATGAGCATAACCGGATTCCGTCTACGGACGGACGTTTGATCCGAAGACTTGTCAGGGATGCAAGAACAAGAGGGGCATCGGCGACGAAGACCATCTCAATGTGGCCGTCAGTGAGAAGAGGAGAAGAAAAGAATATTTTCCCATATCAGGAATATGCAGATGTGATGTTTAACTCTTCCCTGATCTATGAACTGGCAGTGTTGAAACAGTATGTGGAGCCGTTGCTTCTTGGCGTAAGCAAAGACTCTCCGGAATATGTTGAAGCAAAGCGGTTGTTGAAATTCCTGGATTATTTCGTAGGAATCGGAAATGACAATGTGCCAACGAATTCGCTTTTGAGAGAATTTATTGGCGGTGGATGTTTCCATGTATGATGTGATAGAAATGTAGAAGAAAGAGGATGCATAGAAAACTTGTGTGTAACAAGAATTTCTATGTATCCTCTTTGCATTAAGATACCTCTTTGTTGATCATATCCTGCAATAAGCAGAAATATACAATATCTAATCCTAAAATCGAGAGAACCAGGTAGAGAATAGAAGAATTCCCCTGTATTCCTCTGATGCGGTCACAGCGTTCTCCCATCTTATAAGCCCAGTAAATACCATAGATTCCACAGGTGATCAAAGAAAATAGGAATACCATGCCTCCGCTTGTTGCCTGTGGCTCTCCGGCCAGCTGATTCACCTCATCATTCAGCTTGATCATCCAGTAGATACTGTAGATGCCGCAAGTGAGAAAAGAAAAAACAATTGCAAGTACAAGATTACGTGGCATAATGCCTGCAGTTGCTCCGTTCCGGTAATAATTGTTCTGATTATAGTTGTTCTGGTATGCATTCTGGTAATATGCATTCTGCTGGAACTGGCTTTCCTGCTGTTTTTGATTCTCCTGTGTATGAGCATTATCATTAGGAGCAGGAAGCGGAGCACCACATTCCTGACAGAAAGAAGCACTGTCTTCGCAGAGTGAATTACATTTTGGACAGATTTTCATAGAAGATTCTCCTTTGCATGAATTAGTTCGAAAAATGTCAGAAGTTGACAAGATCCTTCTGAAAAGTATCGTAGCATAAAAAGATACAAGTTACAAGAAATGTAGCCAAGTTTTAGGATATCTTAAGATATTCGATAGAAATAAACCCGGAATATGCATAATATTCTTCCTTTTTCTTTCAAAAAGTTTGTGGTAGAATAGTAATGTTTCTGAAAACAAAACATGAGGAGAGGAAAGTATGCCAGTATTTGACTTTAACAGTGCACCGGAAGATAAGAAAGAAGTTCAGTGTACTTATACAACATTTTGTTCCAATGAAGACCATGCGACACCGGAGTGTCCGATTCTTGTTCTGGATAATCAGAACCGGAAGTGGGATCATCATTCCTGCGGTGTATTTACCAATCAGAATAAGCAGACTGCATTTGAGTTTGATGAAAAGGACGGAACATGCAGCGCAAATATCCTAAAAGTGGATGCACGTTTTGTCAGCCTTTTAAAATGGCTTGGAGAAAATCACATTAATGTACGTCTTTCTGGAGAAAATAAGCCGGATGGTTATGCCGTTTACAGAATCCGTGAGATCGCATTTGGAGGCGGAACAAAATTATCTGCTGAGGACGGCTTCCTTCAGTTTATGATTGAGCGGCTGTTTGCAAGTGATGCGCCAAAAGAAGAGATCAGTGATGACGAGCAGGAAGAGTCCGGAGATGACATGAAGCTTACAAGTATTCAGAGTATTACAGACTTTATGACGTGCGCAGGACGTACACTTCCGGATAACATTCGTCTGTGGGCAAGAAGAAATCTTGCAGTTGCACGTTCTCACGAGGTCTCTCAGGAAGAGCGCCGTCACGCACAGAGAGCACTTTCTATCATGATGAATATTCAGTGGAAGAGCAATTACTTTGAAGCAATCGATCCGGATGAAGCGAGAAGAATTCTGGATGAAGAGCTGTATGGAATGGAGAAAGTAAAGCAGAGAATCATAGAGACGATCATTCAGATCAACCGTACACACACACTTCCGGCGTACGGACTTCTGCTTGTCGGACCGGCCGGAACAGGTAAATCCCAGATTGCTTATGCCGTTGCAAGAATCCTTAAACTTCCTTGGACAACACTGGATATGAGTTCCATTAACGATCCGGAACAGCTGACAGGAAGTTCAAGAATCTATTCGAATGCAAAGCCAGGTATTATCATGGAAGCATTCTCCATGGCAGGGGAATCCAATCTGGTATTCATTATTAATGAGCTCGATAAGGCAGCATCCGGAAAGGGAAACGGAAACCCGGCAGATGTTTTACTTACACTGCTGGACAACCTTGGATTTACAGACAATTACATGGAGTGTATGATCCCTACCGTTGGTGTATATCCAATCGCTACAGCGAATGACAAGGATCAGATCAGTGCACCGCTCATGTCCCGTTTCGCTGTCATTGATATCCCGGATTATACACCGGAAGAGAAGAAAGTAATCTTCTCCAAATTCGCACTTCCGAAGGTGCTGAAACGCATGAGCCTGAAGGCAGAAGAGTGCATTATGACAGATGAGGCACTCAATGAAGTGATTGAACTTTACTCCGATACATCAGGAATCCGAGATCTGGAACAGGCAGCAGAACACATCGCAGCGAATGCACTGTATCAGATTGAAGTGAATCATGTGGAGAAAGTTGAATTCGATGCAGAGATGGTAAGAGAACTGCTTGGATAGAGTTAGGTTTCGCCCTCGATCTGAAAAAATGAGCTTTGGAAAGTTTTGGCTTTCCAAAGCTCATTTTTTGAATTCCTACTGTCTATAATACTGCAGGAACTCCCCAATCTTACCAACCGCCTCTTTCAGCACTTCAATACGCGGCAGATAAACCACGCGGAAATGATCCGGCTGATGCCAGTTAAATCCACTTCCCTGAACGATCAGGATCTTCTTGTCACGAAGCAGATCAAGAGCAAATTTCTCATCATTCACAATATTGAACTTCTTCGTATCAATCTTCGGGAACATATAAAATGCAGCCTGCGGTTTTACTGCGCTGATTCCCGGAATATCCGTCAGAGCCTTGTAAACATATTCACGCTGCTCGTAAATACGTCCACCCGGAACAATATAATCATTTACACTCTGGTGTCCGCCGAGAGCTGTCTGCACAATGGACTGCGCCGGAACGTTAGAGCAAAGACGCATGTTGGAAAGCATCTTGATTCCTTCGATATAGTCTCTTGCAATATTTTTATTTCCACTTAAGATCATCCATCCAATACGGAATCCGGCGATCATATGGGACTTGGACAGTCCGCTGAATGTCACGCAGAACAGATCCGGTGCGAGAGAAGCAATAGAAACATGCTCTTTTCCATCCATAACAAGACGGTCATAAATCTCATCAGAGAAGATGATCAGCTGGTGTTCTCTTGCGAGGTCTACAATCTGCTGCAGTACTTCCTTCGGATAAAGAGCACCGGTCGGATTGTTTGGATTGATGATAACGATCGCTTTTGTACGGTCATTGATCTTCTTACGCATATCCTCGATATCCGGATACCAGTCAGACTGCTCATCACAGATATAATGCACAGGCTTTCCACCGGCAAGTGTAGCACAAGCTGTCCAGAGCGGATAATCCGGAGACGGGATAAGAATCTCATCCCCTGTATCCAAAAGAGCAGACATCGTAAGATTGATCAGTTCACTGACACCATTTCCTGTGTAAATATCGCTCATCGTTACATTCGGCAGGTGCTTTAACTGGGCATACTGCATGATCGCTTTTCGTGCAGAGAACAGACCGGCAGAAGCAGAGTAGCCTTCGCAGTCAGAAAGCTGACGGCTCATGTCATAGATCACCTCATCCGGTGTACGGAAGCCAAACGGAGCCGGATTTCCGATATTAAGCTTCAGTACATGAGTTCCCATCTCTTCCATTCTGGCAGCCTCATCAACAACCGGACCTCTCACATCATATAATACATTATTTAACTTGGATGATTTCTTGAATTCTCTCACTTTCATACCTCCTGAATTATCTGCGGATGTCTGTATCTTATCAACATCTGACAGTGTGGAATCATTATCATTATTATTGTTTAACCAGTCAGGATCAACCTGCAGGGCATCTGCCAGAAAATGTAAGATGTCGGTACGCGGGATTGTCTTCCCACTGACATACTGGCTGACATGACTTTTCCCAAGCTTGATCCCTTTCTGCTGGGCAAGACGAACAAGATCAACCTGCTTCAGGCCTTGCTCGTTCATAGCGGCTTTTAATCTGTCTGCAAAGGTTTCCATAAAGCTCCTTTCTGGGGTCATCCTTCCGGTGGTCAGACCCCATTAATAAAGTATTAACAAAATATAAAGTTCAATTTAAAATCTGCTTCAATACGAAAATCTCTAAAAAGTTCAATTTAAAAGTTCAAAACTTTAGTCAGAGTATACCACGATAAATGAAAAAGTTCAATAAAAAAATTACTGTTATAGAAAATCCGCAAAATCACGGTATCATTAAGAAAATATGATATACTAAAAGTGTTTATTACAGCAAAATACAAAGTACACAGAACGAAGGGAAACAGGGAAATGATTCTTGAAAATGAAAAAATAAAACAGGCATTGGAATATATAAAGGAAGAAGATCCGGCAACGACTCAGGACACGCTCAATATGTGTCAGATCCCGGCACCTTCTTATAAGGAAGAGAAAAAAGCGGAGTATATCCGGGAGCGGTTCCGGGAGATCGGGCTTAGGGATGTCAGGATTGACGCTGTTGGAAATGTGCTTGGGATCTGGCCGGGAACCGGTGAGGGACCAAGTGTAATGCTTGCAGCACACACAGACACAGTATTTCCGGAAGGGACAGATCTGTCGATAAGGAAAGAAGGGAATCGTTATTATTGCCCTGGCATTAACGATGACACACATGCAGTGGCAGAGATGATCGCAGTGGCGAAAGCAATGATCCATGCAGATCTTCACACAAAAGGGGACTTGATCTTCTGTGCAAATGTGTGCGAAGAGGGACTTGGAGATCTAAGGGGCGTGAAGTATCTGTTCGGATACGACAACAAGGCTTCAGAAGAATGTCCAGAGGTAGATGCATTTGTCTCGATTGATAACCAGTATACGGGCGGGGTGATCTATACGGCAACAGGAAGTCACCGTTATGAGGTGACATTTACCGGAAGAGGTGGTCACAGTTTCCAGAACTTTGGCATTCCTAATCCAATCCATGCAATGGGACGAGCCATCGCACAGATCGCAGAATTCCAGGTCCCGAAAGAGCCGAAGACAACATTTAACGTAGGCGTGATCCAGGGGGGAACTTCTGTAAATACAATTTCAGGTTCTGCATCCATGCTGGTAGACCTCCGTTCGGACAGCGAAGAAGAGCTGAACCGATTGGACAAAGAACTTCATAAAGTGATCAAACAGGCAGTGGAAGAAGAAAATGCAAGATGGGATGCTTCAAAGCCGCAGATCAAAGTGCAGATCGAAGGACGCGGTGTGAGACCGGCGGGGGCACAGCCAAAGGACTGCGCAATCGTGAAAGCAGCATTCCGGGCGGCAGAACTGCTGGGGATTGAACCGGAGTATCGGTATGAGAGCAGTACGGATGCGAATATCCCGATCAGTATGGGAATCCCGGCAATCACTGTTGGAAGAGGTGGAGAAGAAGACGGAATCCATACCCTTCAGGAATGGTACGAGCCAAAAGAAGCATGGCTTGGACCACAGAGAGATTTGCTTCTGATGATTCTGCTTGCCGGGGCAGAAGGAGTCTGTGAGCCGGTTATAGAAAAAAGATAAAAAATCTTAAGAAAATATCAATGTCTTTTTAGGCACATTTCTTGTATACTGATGGTATGAGAGAATATTTTGTGCAGATTGTACCGGATGTCCGGAGATTTTATCTTTTGCACAAAAAGAAGTAAAAATAAAACAAAGCAGGAGGGCAAAAGATGCGGGGAATCAGAAAGCAGTCATCCGACACACAGAGCTCCAGTCAGCCGAAAGAAAAAAGAAGATTGGATACAAAACAGAAAAAAGGAATGTTGATCGGCGGAGGTATCTTCCTTGTGGCAGTGATCGCCCTGATTCTTGTGAAGAATCTGACAGGTGGAGGTGGAGCAGATGGAGAGAATGTTCTTTATGCGGATTCCGTCGGAATGATCACAGGGACAGGACTTGGGACACAGAACCGTTTTACAGGAGTGGTTGAAGCACAGGATACGTTGAAACTGACACTGGCAGACAACCAGAAGGTAAAACAGATCTTTGTTGAAAAAGGGCAGGAAGTAGAGCCTGGAACAAAGTTGTTTGAATACGATACAGAAGAGCTTGCCATGACATTAGATCAGGGAAAACTGGAGCTTGAGAAGATCACGAACAACATCAGCAGCCTGAATTCACAGATCGCGACACTTACAACGGAGAAGAAGAGTGCGCCGGCCAGCGAACAGCTGTCCTATACGACACAGATCCAGGAACTTCAGATGGAGATCAAGCAGGAAGAGTACAATTATAAAGTAAAAGAGCTGGAAGTAAACCGTACACAGAAGAGCCTGGAACAGTCTACAGTAACTTCTACAGTTGCCGGAATTGTACAGGAGATCAACGAACAGCAGGGAACAGATCCTTCTACAGGAGAGTCCAAACCGTTTATGAGTATCCTTTCTACAGGAAAATACAGAATCAAAGGAAAGATCAGCGAGCAGAACATCGGAGATCTGACACCGGGCACACAGGTGACGATCCGCTCCAGAGTGAATGAAGATGAGATCTGGACAGGTACAGTAGATAACGTAGACACAGAGAAGCCGGAGAACAGTTCCCAGGATTCTATGAGTTATGGTTCTGAGAACAGCGATAATCAGGCAACAAAGTATCCATTCTATGTCACATTGGATACAGTGGATGGATTGATGCTCGGACAGCATGTCTATATCGAGACAAGTACTTCACTGGAAGCAGACAAGATGTGGCTGATGCGTGACTACATTGTAGACGCAGATTCAGATCATCCATATGTATGGGTAGCAGGAGATAATGACAAGCTGGAGAAGCGTTCTGTTACACTCGGAGAGACGAACGAAGATATGGGAACCTGTGAGATCGTAGACGGACTGAAAGCTTCTGATTACATTGTATGGCCAAGCGAGGAGTGCAAAAAAGGTGCAGCTGTTGTGAAGAACGATTCAGGTACATCAGGCAGTACTTCAGGCAGTACTTCAGATATGTCAGGAGCCGAGGGCGGTTACGAAGAACCTGTAGAAGAGAATGCAATGCAGGAAGGAGTTCCGGGAACGGAGGAGAGTGCGGATGAATAAAAAGAAAATAATCAAGATCGGCATTCCTGTGGCAGCAGGCTGCATCGTTCTTGCACTTGGAATCGGTTTCGCAGTGAAGAACAGCGGAAAGGCTGTTAAAGTAGCTCCTGTCAGCAGTGTGAATTCCGGTGGCTGGTACGATGATAGCGGGATTGCAAGTTACGGAACCGTCACAACGAACCAAAAGCAGGACATTTACGTGGATGATACTATGCCGATCACACAGGTTTACGTGAAAGCCGGGGATACGGTGAAAGTCGGAGACCGTCTTGTGGCATACGACACGACACTTTCTTCCCTGGAGCTTGAGATGAAAGAAATGCAGATTCAGGGGATTGACCTGAACATTCAGAACCTGCAGAAAGAGATCACCCAGCTCAAGGGGACAAAGACCGCGAAGGCAGATACAGGGGCATCCGTCGTGCAGACAAGCGCAGATGGAGAACAACAGCCAACTGTACAGAAGATGAGTGCTGTAAAGACAACCGTTCTTAATACATCAAAAGAGGATGAGAATAAAAAACCGGATGGTGATACCTCGAAGGATGATACGACAAAAGATGACAATACAAAAGACGATGTACCGTCTTCCGCAATTGAGCGTCCATTCCCTGAAGCATTAAAGGGAAAAGAGGTTTACAGTGAGATTACATTAGATTCTGTTCCTTATAATAAAGAAGACGCAGACGGAACAATGGAAAAACCGTATCGTTATCTTTGTGCACCGGGGGCAGCCGTAAATGCACCGTTTATGCTCAAAGTATTAAAAGAGGGTCAAGTGTGTGCCTTTGATGTAGTAGATAACGCAGAAGCGCCGACAAAATTTGTATCCTGTTGGATCCTCGATGGAAAAACAGGACAGGTAGTCATACCGGATCCACAACCAACTCCAGACCCGGAGCCGACTCCAAATCCAGAGCCAACTCCGGAACCAGAGCCAATTCCGGAACCAGAGCCAGCTCCGGAACCGGATATTTCAGAAGATCCGGTTATCCCAGACACCCCGGCCCTCCCGTCAAAGGAAGAAGTGACGAAGCAAATCAAGGAGAAAGAGCAGAAGATCAAAGATCTGGGTCTTTCCAAGAGATCCGCTGAACTGGAACTGAAAAAGCTGAAGAAAAAGGTCGGGGACGGCGTGATTAAAAGTACGGTAGAAGGTGTAGTCAAAGAAGCGACTGACGAAGCGTCTGCAAAGAATGAGAACAAACCGGTTGTCAGCGTTGTCGGAGAAGAAGGTTTCTATGTGACCGGAAGAGTCGGAGAGACAATGCTTGATCAGATCAAAGAAGGAATGACTGCGACTGTAATGTCCTGGCAGTCGGGAGAATCCTACGAAGCGACAGTTACAGGTGTTGGCAACTCACCGGTAAGCGATTATTCCACAGGAGAGAACCAGAATCAGTCCTTCTATCCGTTCACGCTCGTGATCCACGGAGACGCAAATCTCTCGAATGGTGAGTCTGTGAATCTGTCGATGAATGGAATTGCAGCAGGTAGTGATGGATCGATCTATCTTGAAAAAATGTTTGTCCGCGAGGAAGGAAACCGCTATTATGTCTACAAGCGGGGCGATAACGGCAGATTAACAAAACAGTATGTAGAGGTTGGCAAAAATATGTACAATTCACTGGAGATCACCTCCGGCCTCACAATGGACGACCTGATCGCGTTCCCTTACGGCAGAGATGTCAAAGAAGGCGCAAAGACACAGGAAGCAGATACCCTGTACGACTATTATTAAGAAGACTGAACAGTATCAAAATGAAAGAGAGTGAGGTGCCATTATGTTAGAAGACATCAGACTGGCGTTTCAGGGAATCTGGAATCATAAATTAAGATCTGCGCTCACAATGCTCGGAATCATCATAGGAATCGGTTCCATTATAGCAATTGTGTCTACGATCAAAGGAACGAATGAACAGATTAAGAAGAATCTGGTCGGTGCAGGAAATGACGCGGTAAATGTACAGCTCTATCAGGGTGACTGGCCGATCGATCTGCAGTATCAGTCACTCCCGGACGGAGTGCCGGAGATCTCAGACGAGACACTGCAGGAGGTCGTTGAACTCCCGGAAGTGGAGACAGCGTCTTTATATCATACAAGAAATGAATACGACGCAGTTTACCGCGGCGCAAAGTCATTAAGTAACAGCGTGATTCTTGGAATTGACAGAAATTATCTGGATGTTTACGGATATCAGGTAACCAAAGGAAGAGGATTAACAGACAAAGATTATTCCGAAGGACGAAAAGTAGCCTTGATAGACAAAACAACAGCGGCAAGTTTATTCGACAATGCAGATGTGATCGGAAGAACGATTGAGATCAAGGGCGAGCCTTTTGTTGTCGTTGGAATGGTTGCAAAGAAAGCAGAGTCCCAGCCGGTGATCAACTCAATGGAAGATTACTACCGCTACATGTCAGATGACCAGAGCGGAAAGATTATTATTCCGGATCAAGTATGGCCGGTCATCTACCAGTATGACGAACCACAGAACCTTGTCGTGCGTGCAAAAAGTACAGATGATATGACAGCGGCAGGAGAGAAAGCCGCAGATATTTTAAATGCTATGCTGACAGTTTCAGATGATACCGTGAAATACAAAGGAGAAGATCTGTTAGAACAGGCAACACAGATCCAGGAGATCAGTAACTCGACAAATCAGCAGCTGATCTGGATCGCCAGCATTTCTCTGTTAGTTGGTGGAATCGGAGTTATGAATATCATGCTCGTGTCGGTTACAGAACGTACCGGCGAGATTGGATTAAAGAAGGCACTCGGAGCGAGAAAACGCAGAATTCTGACACAGTTCCTGACAGAGGCGGCGGTGCTGACACTGCTTGGAGGAATTATAGGTGTTCTTGGAGGAATCGCACTTGCGTACATTATATCCAAAGTCTCAGCGGTTCCGGTAGCAATCAGCGGAGTTTCGATTGTGATAGCAGTGCTGTTCTCCACACTGATCGGTATTATCTTCGGACTGATCCCGTCCGTGAAAGCGGCGAACATGAATCCAATCGAGGCACTGCGACATGAATAAAAAAACAGTGGAAAAAGAAAATACTTGTTTCAATTTCCTTCCATATCTGTTATAGTATGTGTTAATTAAAAGAATCAGGAGAATCTGAGTGATCGGATTCTCCGTCTTTCTATGCAAAGAGAAAATAGCAATTATTAAAAGGAAAAGAGAAAAGGGGCATGTAGATTTGAGCGGCAGTACATTCGAAGGAAAGAAAAAGACAGAGAACGGAACAAAGAGGCTGATCTTCACAGCAGTATCTATCTTGCTGGAGATTGTCTTCCTTCTCTTTCTGTTCACAAAGGTAAGTGAATACGCAACTATTATTGACTGGGCAACAAGAATCGTGGCAATCTTTCTTGTGCTTGGACTTTACAGCATGGATAAGACTTCATCGATGAAAATGCCATGGATCATACTGATGCTTGCATTCCCGATTCTTGGTGTGAGTCTGTATCTTCTCGTAGGTCTGAACGGAAGCACGAAGAAGATGCGGGCAAGATATGAAGAGATTGATAAAAAACTGCTCCCATATCTTCCGGATAACAGACAGATTCTCGAATGGATGAAAAAAGAGAGTCCGCAGGCGGGGGCAATCGCTTCTTATCTGACGAATTACTCTTGTTACCCGGTTTATCAGAACACAGATGTTACATATTATGATGAGGCGATCAAAGGGCTGGATGCACAGCTGGAGGATCTTTCAAAGGCAGAAAAGTTCATCTTTATGGAGTATCATGCCATTGAAGACGAAGAGGCATGGCAACGGATCCAGACGGTACTTGAAGACCGTGTGAAAGCAGGCGTAGAAGTCCGTATCTTCTATGATGATATGGGATCGATCTGGTTTGTGAACATGGATTTTGCAACAAAACTGAAATCTTTAGGAATCAAATGCCGTGTATTTAATCCGATTCTGCCGGGACTGAATATGTTCCTGAACAATCGCGATCACCGGAAGATTACTGTGATTGACGGAAAGGTTGCTTACACAGGTGGATACAATCTGGCGAATGAGTATTTCAACATCACACATCCGTATGGAATCTGGAAAGATACCGGGATCCGTATGGAAGGAGATGCAGTCAAGTCTATGACAGTAGCATTTCTGGAAATGTGGAATGCAGCCGGAAATGTAAAGTCAAAAGAACTTGTACCGGAGAAATATGTGATCCACTATGCATACAAAGCACAACAGCGTGGTTATGTCCAGCCATATGCAGACAGTCCGCTCGATGGTGAGCAGGTAGGCGAGGAAGTATATATCAGTATGGCGAATAAAGCAGAGAAATACTGCTGGTTTATCACTCCATACCTGATCATTACAGATGAGATGACACATGCACTCACACTGGCAGCAAAGCGTGGTGTTGATGTGCGTATCATAACACCGGGTATCCCGGACAAGAAGATGGTTTACAGTGTGACCCGTTCCTTCTATCATAATCTGGTTAAGCATGGAGTCCGTATCTATGAGTGGACACCGGGATTCTGTCATGCGAAGATGAGTGTGGCAGATGATCGCATGGCGACCTGCGGAACGATCAATCTCGATTACCGCAGCCTGTACCATCACTTTGAGAATGGATGCTTTCTGGCAGATTGCGACGCAGTGCTGGAGATCCGGGATGATCTGATCCGCACGATGGGAGAAAGCAGAGAAGTGACCGAGCAGTATAAAGAAGGAAGAAGTGCGGGCTTAAGACTCGGACAGCTGATCTTACGTCTGTTTGCGGAGCTGCTCTGATATTATTACCGGTTATACGATGTGCGGACAGCAATCTGATAATATCGTTTGTGGGTTGAATTTGCACCGGATTGATTGTATAATGAACTTGATTGTTGAGAAATTAACAATAGTTTTTTTATGAAATGGATGGTCTGCCGGTTAGAAGATACTGAACCCGACAGCCGGATATGAACTTTATTTTATGAAGGAGGAATCAACGATGATTACCTGGAACAATTTGGATAAGCTTACTTCTTATCAGGAACTTGAGAAGACAGAAAGTGTAGACCTTGCAGCAGTGATGGCCGGAGAGAACGGAGCAGAGCGTGTGAAGAACTACAGCGTTCCGATGGCAGAAGGATTAGCATACAATTATGCAGCAAAGAAAGTGGATGACACAGTTCTCTCAGCTCTTGAGAAACTGGCAGAAGAAGCACAGCTGACAGAGAAGTTCGAAGCACTTTACAACGGAGAAGTTGTGAACACAGGAGAGAAGCGTCTCGTACTTCACCACATGACACGCGGACAGCTCGGAGATGCTGTTGAGGCTGACGGTGTAGACAAGCGTACTTTCTATGTAGAGCAGCAGAAGAAGATTGCTGAGTTCGCGAACAAAGTACATGCAGGTGAGATCACAAACGGTGCCGGAGAGAAGTTTACAACAGTTGTTCAGATCGGTATCGGCGGAAGTGACCTCGGTCCTCGCGCAATGTACCTTGCACTTGAGAACTGGGCAAAGAAGAATGATACATTCAAGATGGAAGCAAAGTTCATCAGTAACGTTGACCCGGATGATGCGGCAGCAGTTCTGAATTCTGTAGATGTTGCTCACTCTATCTTCGTACTTGTATCCAAGTCAGGAACAACACTTGAGACTCTGACAAATGAGTCCTTTGTTAAGGATGCTCTTAAGAACGCGGGACTTGACGCATCCAAGCATATGATCGCAGTAACAAGTGAGACTTCACCACTTGCAAAGAGTGATGATTACCTTGCAGCCTTCTTCATGGATGACTATATCGGAGGACGTTTCTCATCTACATCAGCAGTTGGCGGAGCAGTACTTTCCCTCGCATTCGGACCGGAAGTATTCGCACAGTTCCTTGACGGAGCAGCAGCTGAGGATAAACTGTCCCTCAATAAGAATATCAAAGAGAACCCAGAGATGCTCGATGCATTGATCGGTGTATATGAGAGAAATGTACTCGGATACCCAAGCACAGCAGTACTTCCATACTCCCAGGCACTGAGCCGTTTCCCTGCACATCTGCAGCAGCTGGATATGGAGTCTAACGGAAAATCCGTAAACCGCTTTGGTGAGCCGGTTGATTATGTAACAGGACCGGTTATCTTCGGAGAGCCTGGAACAAATGGACAGCACTCTTTCTATCAGCTTCTTCACCAGGGAACAGATATTGTGCCGCTTCAGTTCGTAGGATTCAAGAACAGCCAGATCGGTACAGATGTTGTGATCCAGGACAGCACAAGCCAGCAGAAACTCTGCGCGAACGTAGCTGCTCAGATCGTAGCATTTGCATGTGGTAAAGAAGACGAGAACCGTAACAAGAACTTCGAAGGAGGACGTCCTTCAAGTATCATTATCGGAGAGCAGTTAACACCAGCATCTCTCGGAGCACTGCTTGCTCACTTCGAGAACAAGATCATGTTCCAGGGATTCCTGTGGAATGTAAACAGCTTCGATCAGGAAGGTGTTCAGCTTGGTAAAGTCCTTGCAAAACGCGTACTTGCACATGAGACAGACGGAGCTCTGAAAGTATTCAGTGATCTTCTGAACATCTAATCGAATCATATAAGTAAAAAGTATAGGAATCGTGCTGTCGGCGGAGAGTTCTGCTGACAGCACGATTTTTTTAGTGAATTAGAGATCCTCTCAGCAATGCTTTGGGAGAGTTTCTTTGAGTTGTATGGGGAAAAAGAGAAAAGTTCAGAATAGAAAAAGAAAGCGTATTTCGTGGAGTAGATTACTCTACGAAATACGCTTTTTCTTTGAATTGTTTCAAATCTTAGTATAATTATCACGTATAGTCTACTCTTTTCAAACATTTCTGTCAATGTATATACATTCATTTCATAAATTTATACAATCTCTTAGCAAAAAAAGTCGAAAAATAGACACTTTCGTCATTTTAATCTCCTTTTTTGAATGGATTTTTATCTATTCGCCGTCAAATTTATGGTCAATTGTCAGTCAATTTACAATCTGTCAGATCTGAAAATCAAAAATATTTAATTCATTTTATCTAATCCACTTCACATATTCATAAACACATGTATTTAAAAAACAATCACAATTATAAATTTTACAGCATTTATTTACCGTCAAATTTTTGGTCAGACGTCTGTAATCCCTTGATTTTCAAGGCTTTTCATAAAAATTTCGTAGAGTAATCTACTCTACGAAATTTTTTCGAAAAGGATGAAGGTCTATGGGAAGAAAACCAAAAGATTTGACAGGCCAAAAGTTTGGCATGTTGACAGTTAAGGATATGACAAAAAAAAGAGATGGTAGAGGTTCAGTCTATTGGCATTGTGTATGTGATTGTGGGAATGAAGTTGATGTACCAGCGGCAAGACTTATACAAGGGACATGTCATAGTTGTGGTTGTTTGCAGAAAAAAAAATCGTCAAGAAATTGCAAATAGACGACATTTTGTGGACGGAACCTGTGTTGAAGTACTGGAAAAGAGAAAAAGTAGAAGAGACAACATGAGTGGCTTCAGAGGTGTATTTAAGATGAAGAATTGCGATAAGTATCGTGTGGATATCGGCTTCAAGGGAAAACGTTATTATATTGGAAGTTTTGATAATTATGACGAAGCGGTACAAGCAAGACTTGCGGCGGAGAACTTGATCCACAATGGTTTCATTCAGAAATGGAAGGAATGGAATGAGAAGGAACAGGAGAATCCAGAGTGGGCGAAGAAGCATCCTCTAGTTTTTGATGTGAAGAAAGAGAATGGGGAGATTCATGTAAAAGTGTAGGAAATAAGAATCGAAACATCTATTGGAAGTTACAAGTTCAAATAAGAAAGGAAAGAGTTTTATGAAAGGAATTATTTTAGCAGGTGGTGCGGGAACAAGGCTTTATCCACTAACTATGGTCACATCTAAACAGTTGTTACCAGTATATGATAAGCCAATGATTTATTATCCATTATCAACATTGATGTTGGCAGGAATAAAAGATATTCTGATTATTTCAACACCGGAGGATACTCCGAGATTTCAGGCACTGTTAAAGGATGGCTCTCAGTTTGGAATAAGTCTTCAATATGCAGTACAGCCAAGCCCGGATGGTTTAGCGCAGGCATTTATTATAGGTGAGAAGTTTATAGGAGACGAGCCATGTGCGATGATTCTTGGTGATAATATCTTTTACGGTAATGGGTTTAGTGCGGAGCTTAAAGCATGTGTTGACAGCGCAATAAAAGGAAATGCAACTGTTTTTGGATATTATGTGAAAGATCCAGAGAGATTTGGAATTGTTGAGTTTGATGAGGAAGGAAATGTATTGTCTGTTGAAGAAAAACCAGTGTGTCCGAAATCAAATTATTGTATTACCGGATTGTACTTTTATCCGACAGGTGTGAGCGAAATGGCGAAAAAGGTTAAACCATCTGCGCGTGGAGAATTAGAAATTACTACTCTTAATGAGATGTATCTTAAGAAAGAACAACTAAAAGTTAATATCTTCGGAAGAGGTATGACTTGGTTTGATACAGGTACTATGGAAAGTTTGCTCCAAGCAGCTGAATTTGTGCATATGGTTGAAGAAAAACAGGCAATTCAAATTTCAGCACCCGAAGAAATTGCATTTAGATATGAATGGATAGATAAGAAACAATTATTAGATTCAGCAGAAAAATATGGAAAATCTCCATACGGAGAACATTTAAAATCTGTTGCGGAAGGAAAGGTATATCACGGATGAAAAAATATTTGATTACTGGTTGTGCAGGGTTTATTGGTTCTAACTTTGTGTATTATATGTTAGAAAAATACAAGGATATTCTACTTGTGAATTTAGATAAATTGACATATGCTGGGAATTTAGAAAATTTAAAAGGGATAGAAAATGATTCACGTCATATTTTTGTTCAAGGAGACATTTGCGATAAAGAATTAGTTAGTTCTTTAATGAATCAATATGATTTTGATTATGTGATTAATTTTGCAGCAGAAAGTCATGTAGATAGAAGTATAGCAAATCCAGAAATTTTTGTGCAAACAAATGTTATGGGAACTGTCAATTTACTTCAGAGAGCAAAAGAAGCCTGGTACGATGCAAAAACAAAAACATGGAAAGAAGGAAAGAAGTATCTGCAGGTAAGTACAGATGAGGTTTATGGGGCTTTAGGTGCAGACGGATATTTCATGGAGACAACTCCAATTAATCCACATTCACCATATTCAAGCAGTAAAGCTTCAGCAGATCATTTTGTTAAAGCTTTTTATGATACGTATAGAATGCCTATTAATATTACTCGTTGTAGTAATAATTATGGTCCATATCAATTTCCAGAGAAGCTGATTCCTTTAATGATTAATAATGTAAAACAACATAAACAGCTTCCAGTGTATGGTGACGGAATGCAGATAAGAGATTGGTTGTATGTTGAAGATCATTGCAAAGCAATCGATATGGTTTGTAACGGAGGAAAAATCGGCGAAGTTTATAACGTTGGTGGACATAATGAGCGCCCTAATATTTTTATTGTAAAAACAATTATTGAACAACTTTATGACAGACTTCAAGATGATGGAATCAGTGAAGCGTTGATTAAACATGTAGAAGATAGATTAGGACATGATAGAAGATATGGGATTGATCCGACAAAGATAAAAGATGATCTTGGGTGGTATCCGGAAACACCATTTGAAAAAGGAATTGTTCTTACTATTGATTGGTATCTTGAGAATGAAGAATGGATGAGAAGTGTTACTTCTGGAAATTACCAAAAATATTATGAAGAAATGTATAAAGTTAAATCAGAATTACAATAAGTTGAAAAATATGTGAGGGAGAAAAGTGATGATTCTTTTTAATAAACCACCATATGTGGGAAAAGAAGTAGATTATATAAAAGAGGCTATAGAAAATCAAAAAATTTGTGGGGACGGACCATTTACAAAGAAATGTGACAAGTGGATGGAAGAAAGATTTGGAACAAAAAAAGCGCTTCTTACCACAAGTGGATCCACTGCGTTAGATATGGCAGCTTTTTTATGTGATTTGGAGCCAGGAGATGAAGTGATTCTTCCTTCATTTACCTTTTCATCTACAGCCAATTCATTTGTATTGGCTGGTGCAACACTAGTTTTTGTAGACATTCGTCCAGATACGATGAATATAGATGAAACAAAAATTGAAGCTGCAATTACAGATAAAACAAAAGTCATTTGTCCTGTTCATTATGCTGGTGTTGCTTGTGAAATGGATACAATTATGAAAATTGCAAAAAAACATAATCTAAAGGTCGTGGAAGATGCAGCACAGGGAGTTATGTCTACATATAAGGGAAAAGCATTGGGAACAATAGGTGATTTTGGATGCTTTTCATTTCATGAGACAAAGAATTATTCTGCTGGAGAAGGTGGGGCAATTCTTATAAATAATCCAAATTATATAGAAAAAGCAGAAATCCTTAGAGAAAAAGGAACCAACCGTGCACAGTTTTTTAGAGGACAAGTTGCCAAATATAATTGGGTGGATTTTGGAGATTCTTATCTTCAGTCAGATCTTAATGCAGCATATCTGTGGGCACAATTAGAAAAAGCAGATGAAATAAATGAGAATCGTCTTGCAACATGGAAGAAATATTATGAAGCATTAAAGCCATTAGAAATGAAAGGAATTATTGAGCTTCCGACTATTCCGAAAGAGTGTATTCATAATGCGCATATGTTTTATCTGAAAACTAAAGATTTGGAAACAAGACAAGAATATATAAATTTCATGAGAGAAAATGAAATTAGTTGTGTATTTCATTATGTACCGTTACATTCCGCACCAGCAGGCATGAAATTTGGAAGATTTGAAGGGAAAGATGAACATACTACTTCAGATAGTGATAGATTGGTTCGTCTTCCAATGTACTATAACATGGCGAAGGAAGATATGAATAAGGTAATTAATAAAACATTAGAATTTTTTGGAATGTAAAGGGGAAAAAAGTGATTAGAGTAGCAATCATAGCAGGAAAAATGGATTCCGGTGGAAAAAAGAACTTAATAATGGAATATTACCGACATATAGATCGAAATAAAGTACAGTTTGACTTTATTTGTGACTCAGATTCACAAGCTATTCCAAAAGAAGAAATTGAAAGCCTAGGTGGAAAAGTGTATGTAATAGCACCTTATCAGAGTATTTTAAAAAATATGGCAGATATGAAAAGAATCTTTAAGGAAAATAAGTATCCTATTGTTCACGCGTACAATAGCACAATGAATGTATTCCCTATGTTTGTGGCAAAAAAATGTGGTGTACCAGTAAGAATTTCAGAAAGTTTATCTATGGCACATGATGGGGATTGGAAAACTGCTTTAAAAAAAATGTTACGTCCAATGTCAAAGTGCTTTGCAAACTATTATATGTCATGTGGTGAGGATTGTGGTCGGTGGCAGTTTGGAAATAAATTGTTCAATGCTGGAAGAGTAGATGTTTTTAAGACTGCAATAAATACAGAATTTAATGCTTATAATCCTGAAATTAGAAGAAAAACTAGAAAACAATTTGGTTGGGAAGATAAGATTGTTGTTGGTCATATAGGACGTTTTACCATTCAAAAAAAATCAGTCCATATGATTGAAATTTTTGGAGAAGTAGCCAAAAGAGAGCCGAGGGCATTACTTTGCTTGATTGGTGATGGTGAACTGAAGGAAGAAATGATGAACAAGATAAAAGAACTGGGGATAGAAAATCAAGTGGATTATTTAGGCAGGAGAGAGGATATTCAACAGTTTTATAATGCGATGGATTGTTTTCTTCTTCCATCATTATATGAAGGATTACCGGTAGTTGGACTTGAAGCAGAGAGCTGCGGATTACCGATGTTTTTTTCAACTGAGATAACAAAAGAAGCAAATGCATGTGAATTGGGACACTTTATATCTCTTGATAAAAGTGTTGAGGTATGGGCCGATGAGATAATAAAGGCATGTAAAGCCAATATGCCAATTAGAAAAAGCCATGCAAAAGAAGTAGCTGAGGCAGGATTTGATAGTAGAGAAGAAGCTATACGACTGCAGAAGTATTATTTTGATAATATAAAAAAAGAAGAGAGATAACCACATGAAGAATAACAAAATAGGGATGGCAATAAATTATGATTATCCTGATTATGGAGGAATGCTTCAGGCATATGCATCATTTAGAAAATTAAAAGATTTAGGATATGATCCAGAAGCTATAAATATAACTTCTATTTCAAAAGACATCAGAAACAGAAAAATTAAATATTTTGCAAAAAATATATTGGACGGTTCTATAGTTAAAGAAAAGAGTCAAATAGTCTTAAAAAAGATTAAAAGGAGATTTAATAAAGAATTAAATACGAATCTTAATAAGAGATATGAAGCTTTTGATAAATTTCAAAAAGAGCATTTCAAAGTATCTAGAGAGTATAAGAACTGGGGAGAATTGACCAAAGGGTGTAGTGAATATTCTTCTGTGCTTGTTGGTAGTGATCAGCTTTGGCTTCCATCTAATATTGCAGGTGACTATTACACGCTATCTTTTGTGCCAGACAAGATCAATAAAATATCTTATGCAACTAGTTTTGGAGTATCTAATATTGCTAAAAGACAAAGAGAGGTCGTATCAAAATTTTTGGGGAGAATTAATTATTTATCAGCAAGAGAAGAAACAGGACAAAAAATCATTAAAGATCTTACTGGTCGTGAGGCTCAATTAGTTTGTGATCCAGCATTATTATTGACCGCTGAGGAATGGGACGAAGATACGACTCCGGGTAGATTGATAAAGGAAAAATATATTTTTTGTTATTTCATGGGAAATAATCTTTGGCAAAGAGAATTTGTTGAAGAATTAAAAAGGAAAACAGGATATAAGATAGTTGCATTGTTACATTTAGATCAATATATAAAAGCCGATGAAGAATACGTTGACTATGCTCCATTTGATATATCGCCAACTGATTTTATAAATTTAGTGAAGAATTCTGAAATGGTTTGTACAGACTCTTTTCATGGGACTGTTTTCTCTTTGATTTATAGTAAACAGTTTTTTACATTTATGAGGTTTTCTGATAAAGCAACATTATCTACTAACTCGAGAATCACTACTTTATTGAAATGTATTGGTGTAGAAGATAGGTTGGTGTGTCAAAAAACAGATTTAGAAAGCCTCTTGAATTCAAAGATGGATATAGATGAAATTCAATCTAGAATAAGTAAATTTAGAAGTGCTTCTTTACATTATTTAAAAAATGCATTAGAAGGAAAATAGAGGTGAGTGAGAAGTGGATAGTTTATTTGAAAAAAAAGTATATATATGTCAAAACAAGGATAGTGAAATCCGCTTCGACAGTACATCTGGCGGCTTTTTTTCAGCTATAGCAAATTATGTTATAGATAGACAAGGTTTGCAGTAATAATTGGTATATTAGGTGCTTCATATCCTACAGTACTGAGGATGAATATTTTCTTTAAGGATCCAGTTTGAAGTTGTACTGGATGATATCCAGCAAGCCATTGAGCTGCT
>OFMO01000657.1_pt1 | contig 27044 bp, 20 predicted proteins | sample 1541821 | NCBI WGS metagenome assembly OFMO01 (sample SAMN04209253, study PRJEB22552) | human gut metagenome | biome: gut; material: feces | host: Homo sapiens | place: USA: Oklahoma | reverse complement strand
TGTTGCAGATGCGGCCGCAGACGGCCGGGAACGGGTTTTCTTTCTTGATGAGCTCGAGCGCGTCCGTGTAGCGGCCCTGCGCGGCGAGTTTCAGGTAGCCCTGCACGGGGATGTGCGCGGGGCAGGCGGTCTTGCACGGGGCGGTGCCGGTGGGCACGACATCCTCGTGGTCCTCGCGGTAGTTCGGGTCCCAGCTGCGCTTCGGGCGCAGGGTCTCGGAGAGCTTGACGTAGTCCGGCTTCTGTGTCAGGTCCTCGGTCGAGCAGAGCTTCTGACCGAGCTTGAGCGCATTGCCGGGGCAGGTCTCCACGCACTGGCCGCAGGCGACGCACTTGGCCTCGTCCACCTCAGCGACGTAGTTGGAGCGGATCGCGTCGCGCGCGCCATACATCAGACCCACGCGCAGGCCGAAGCAGGCACAGGCGCAGCAGTTGCAGATGGCCGCGCTCTCGCCCGGCTCTTCAATGTTGACCATGTCGTGCATGAGGCCGTTTTCTTCGGCGCGCTTGATGATCTCGAGCGCCTGCTCGCGCGTGATCTCCTTGGCGCGGCCGGAGCGGATGTAGTGCTCGGCGCCCTTGCCCATCTGGATGCACATGTCCTCATCGAGGTGGCCGCAGCCGTCGCCGATGCTCGTGCGCGATGCGCGGCAGGAGCACGGAGACACGGAGAAGCGGTCGTACTTGTCCAGATAGTGCGAGATGCGCTCAAATTCGTTCACACCGGGGATACCCTCGAGCGCGCTCTCGACCGGGATGACGCGCATGAGGCCGTAGCCGTCGGGGATCATGGCGCCCATGTTTGCCGCGAGGTTGCGGGTGTACTCCTCGAACGCGCGGCCGACCTCCGGATGCGTTTCCAGCAGGTCCTTCTGGTTGACCATCATCTCGAGGATGCCGGGTGCGAAGATCTGCATGTAATACGTGTCCTCACCGAGCGTCTCGTCGTGCGTGCGGCGGAAGATGCCGTAATACACGAGGTTGTCGAGCAGGGGCTGCACCTCCTGCACGGTCTTGCCGACCTTCCCGGCCAGGTAGGCCGCAGTGCGCTCCTTGCGCAGGCCGGCCGCGATGGCGACATCCGCTTCCTCGTCGGTCAGGATGCCCGCCATGCAGTAGTATTCGGGCGCATTTTCGTCGATCTTCGTCGTGATGCCGGTGACGCCCCCAATGATTTTCGCCAGCTTCACGATCTTCGGTCTGAGTTGTGCCATGGTCTCTCCTCCTTCATGTTGTTGCGCTGAGATTGTCATCACTATAACATACCCGGTGCGTCTTGGGAACCATATTTTTGTTTCTTGTGCCGAAGTGGGGCGCTTTGCCCCGCGCTGTGCCGTAAAAAAGGCTCCCGCCATTGTGCGGGAGCCCTTTTGTGTGCGTGTCAGAACTTGACGAAGCCGGTGGTCGTGCCCATCGGATAGCCGAGCGTCCACTCCTGTTTTCCGCAGTGGGGACAGACCTCGCCGCGGGCCTTGAGCTCGTCGATGAAGGCCTCGGCGCGCATGATGTACATATTTGTCTTGCGCACGTAGCGGCAGTGCCCGCAGAAGACCACGTAGGTCGCAAAGCTGTCGTAGATGCCGCGGGCGCGTTTTTCCTTTTCCTCGGCGGTCAGCGGCCGGGGATTGACATTGTGATTGACTGCCATGGTTTGCTCCTCCCCTGTCAGATCTGGTGCTCGCGCTTGACGCTGTCATAGTGCTTGTTCAAAAACGGCACGACGACGGAGCGCATGAGCTTCATGTCGAGGTTATAGTAATAGATCACGAACAGCACGGCCAGCGCGCCGCCGGTGATGCCAAAAGCTCGGAACAGGAACTGCGCAAATTTGCATTTCATATCGGTGGACCTCCTTTACCAGCCCATGCTGTCGTCAAAGTCGAGCAGCGACGGATCGACCGGCTCCTCGTGCATGACGTTGATCATGTATTCGTTGACGGTGCGGCGCGCCTCGGCTGGCGAGACGATGCGGTGATCCATCAGCGAGTGCGGCATCCACACCGTGTGGAAGCGCTCATCGTGCTTGCGGATCTCCTCCTCGATCAGGCCCTGCGCACCGGCCATGCCCTTGCAGCCGATGTCGTCGTACATGATGATCATGTCGCAGTTGAACTTCTCCGCCGTCTCCCACATCTGCATGATGTGGCGGTTGCCGCCGACGGTGTGCGTGCGCATCGGGGTGCGGGCGTGCCAGTCGGCCACGTCGCTCATCATGACGTCGCGGTCCTCGGTGTCGACAATGTTGTGGCCGGTGAGCGAGTCCATGTTGATCAGGCACAGGATGCCCCAGCAGTTATACAGCCACTGCACGCCGTGCGCGTAGTACGTCGAGCCGCAGCTCCAGGCAATGGCGCGGTGGCGCGTGTGCGGGAAGGTGTCGATGTTTTTGCGCACGCACTTGTCAAAGATGCGCGTGATCTTGCGCGAGGCTTTGAGGAAGTACTCGTTGCCGCCCTGCTGGTAGAAGTAGATGCGGAACAGACCCTGACACACAGGGTTGAGCGCGCCGTTGTTCGTCTTGGCATAGACGTCCCAGCGCTCGGTCTCCTCGCGGTTGAACTGGTTGGTGTTTTCGATGTGCTGGATGAACGTGTCCCAGTTGAACGGCTGGTGGAACTGCTCCTCGAGGAAGTGGATGGCGTCGTACACCTCGTGCACGCCGAGCTCCTTGCAGGTCGGGTCGTCGTACATGAGCGGGGTCGTGAACGGGTGCACGGCCTTCTTGCCGTCGCTCGAGAGCGCACGGTACATGGCGACGTTGTCCATCATGTTCGCGTCGCAGGGGTTGTTCGTCGTGAGCCAGCAGTTGCCGATGTCGGGGTACTCGCCCTCGACGGCGACACCGGTCTCCACGAGCGGCAGCGTGCACATGTCGCCCGGGATGCCGCAGCTGACGGCCTGGTCGACGTAGTACGAGCCGAGGTTCTTGTTCAGGATCGGCACCATGAACGCCGCGTGCTGCTGGATGTTGATGCCGTAGTAGCCGGGGAAGCCGTAGATGATGTGCTTCGGCAGCGTGTAGTCAAAGGCGATCGTGCGCTCGGTCCACTTGTTCTCGCCGAAGCGGCGGTCGGCGCGGATCTCGCGCCACATCGTCGTAATGGAGTCGGACACCATGCAGTCGATGGCCGTCAGGTCGGCGCGCAGCACCATGCCGCGGTCGCCCTCGATCCATTTATCGACCATCATCGGCGTGGCCAGATAAGCGCTCAGCCAGCGATACTTCCAGAATGCGCGGATCATGCGCACCGGGTCGCGGCCGATGAGCCCGGCCATCTTGCCCCAGGTCTGCAGCCAGCGGGCGAAGGCATAGGCCGTGTCCTTCACGCCGCGCCACTCGCGGTGGCGGTAGAAGTTCGTGCCCTCGATGTACAGGTCACCGAGATAATGGCAGTCGTTGTCACCCCGCAGGAAGTGGCCGAGCGTGCCGTATTCTTCTTTGAGCGTGCGTTTGCGTTTCCACATAGCTGAACCCCTCCCTTATTGCTGCGCCTGGATCTTTTTGATCTCCAGCGACTCGATGAACGCCTGGAACCGGGTACGCAGCTGGCCGGAGGCGGCGCTCGTGTAATCCTTCTCGATCTGGCACACAGGGATGCTGCGCGGCAGCTCATAGCCCTCGTAGAACCACATGCCGTCCTGCGCGCGCTCGTAGCCCCAGTATTCGCAGAACTTCATGTTCTCGACGATGATGCCATCGGCGTGGTATTTCTCCACGAGATCGAAGATGTATTTCTTGCGCGCGATGATGTTTTCGGGGCCCATGGCGCGCGGGCACTGGTTGCGCCACATATAGTAGTCGGCGATGGACTGCAGAATGTCCTTGCCCTCCTCGAGCGGGATCTCCTCGCGGCCGGGCATCGAGCCGAAGCAGTAGCGGTCGGCCACGACGAGTCCGCCGGCCATCTCGCACATTTTCGTGAACTCGGGGTCGTCGATCTCGCTGCCGGCGATGAGCACACGCGCACGGTACCACGGCTTCGGGTCCGGCTCGCGCGTGCGCAGCTCCTGCAGCGTCTCGCGCAGGTAGGGCAGGATGAGATCCTTCGGGCACGTCTGCGTGCACAGCTGGATGACGTGGAATTCATAGCCCGTGATGACGGGGTTTTCCGCCTCGCGCATGGCGTTGATCTCCGTCATGATGCGGCAGACCTCGTTGAACTGCTCAACGGCGCGGCGCAGGTTGTCCTCCGAGAAGTCCACGCCGTAGACCTTCTCGAGCGGCTGAATGATCTTCTGCTCGATCTGGCGGCGGTAGTAGCCCGCGTGCCACTCGGTCTTGCGCAGCGGCATGTCGAGATACGTGCAGAAAAATTTCTCGTTCGGGATCAGCTCGCAGTATTCAAAATACTGCTCCATGCGGTTCATCGTCGTGCAGCACTCCTGCCCGATGAGCGCGGAGATGAAGTTGTAGCCGCCCTCGAACGCGCGCTCGAGGATGCTCTTGGAGTACGGGCACGAGCGGTTGGTCATATAATAGGTAGCCATGTCGGGATTGGTGCAGTTCGGCGCGCGCAGACGCACGCCAAAACACTTGTCCGTATCCAGCAAAACCTCCGGTATGTACGAACAGTTCCATGCCAGCGCCAGCCGCCCGTCCCCACAGGCGGCCTGAACCAGGTCGTTGTTTGCCTGCTGCAGCAGGTTTTCAAAATAGATCAGATGCTTCAGGTCTCTCATTCGCGCATTCCCTCCTTCGATGCACAGATTCCGCGCAGTCGATGAAAATTCGACATTTTGCACAAGCGCAGAACGTTAACGCATATTCATTATAGAACTTTGTCCGAATCATGTCAATATGTGTAACAAATGATTATTAACGGACATTTCGCGTTTTTCTGCCTGAGAGGCGGAAAAACGACAGGAAAGGACTTGCTAAAAGATAAACAAAGTGATAAAGTAAACCTGTATATGCAAAAATTTTGCCGGAAAAACCGGTGCTTGGACACGCGCGGGGGAAGCGCCGTCCGCAGGAAAGGGGAACGAAGAAGATGGGTTACATGAAGTATCTCAAGCTCATGAACCGCATGAACGCGGTCACGCAGGTGCCGCAGCCGCCGGTGCCGCAGTTTGAAAAATACTGCAAGCTGTTCGTGACCGACGAAGAGTACGACATCATGATGGGCATGAAGCTGCGCGGCAACACGGAGGCAGAGCTGCGCGCGCTCTACACCGGCAGTGACTGGGCCGGCACGCTCTACGACATGTGCCGCAAGGGCTTCCTGCTGAAGATCTATGACGGCGCCGAGCCGACGTATGACCTCGCGCCGATGCTGCCGGGCTGGTTTGAATTCCCGCTCTCGACCGGCGAGGACAGCGACACGATCCAGAAGGCGTCGGAGCTGTTCACCTCGGCCATCAACATGGTCACGACGCTCAACGTCGAGCCGCTGCGCACGGGCTACGCCGCCATGAACAACCTTAAAAAGCTGCAGGGTGACAAGGGCCACATGGAGGTGGCGCTCCCGCTCGATGGCAAGGCCGCCGGCAAGGTCGTGCACGTCGACCGCAAGCTCTCCAACGACACGACGAGCGTCGTGCCGAGCTACCAGCTCGAGGCGTACCTCGACAGCCTGCCGGACGATGCGCCCATCAGCGTCATGCACTGCTTCTGCCGCAACATCCGCCGTAGAGAGGGCATGCAGCCCAAGCACCCCACGCCGGACGAGGTGTGCCTGTGTGTCGGCAACATGGCCAAGCAGATCATCGAGTTCGGCATCGGCCGCCAGGTCAGCAAGGCCGAGGCGCGCCGGATCCTCGTTGACTGCGAGAACAAGGGCTGCGTCCACCAGGTGTTCCACTACGCCTGCAACATGGACGAGGAGACGACCGCCATCTGCAACTGCGACACGCAGTGCTGTGAGATGCTCGGCTCCTACACGCGCGGCGGCATGCAGCCGCTGTATATGCGCGCGCACGCAAAGCCCGTCATCGTCCACCCCGAAAACTGCAACGGCTGCAACATCTGCAACCACTTCTGCCCGACGGTGGCCACCGGCTTCAACGCGCAGAGCGGCAAGGTGTTTGTGGAGTACCAGCGCTGCATCGGCTGCGGCGTGTGCGTCACGAAGTGCCCGAAGGACGTGCGCAAGATGGTCGACGGCGACCGCGTGCTCTTCTGCAAGCCGCTCAAGAAGGATCTGGTGCGCGAGCGCAATGTCCGCCGCCAGCCGAAGAAAAAATAAATGCACGAGGCGGCCATTGCCAAGGAGGTCTTTGACATCGCCCAGCAGGCGATGGCGGAAAACGGCCTCACGCGCCTGACGCGCGTTGTCATGGACATCGGCGAATACTCCGCCGTTGTGCCCGAGCAGCTGCAGCTCGTGTTCCGCATTGCGGTGCACAACACCGCCATGGACGGCTGCGCGCTCGAGATCCATGATATGCCCGGCGAGCTGGGCATGTACGTGCGCACGATTGAGGGCGAGTAGACGCATACATATAAAATTAATAAACAACGCGGCACGCCCGCAGGAACCAGCGTTCCTGCGGGCGTGGTTTTTATTTGACGGGAAAACGGCACCGATCTGTGCCGCGAAAACGGAAAATTCGTCCGGCGCGCATATCCGCACGCAAATCCGCCGACAATAACCGGGAAGCAAATCCCGTAAACTGCGGCTTTGGAGGAATGGATATGTACAAAAAAGATTTTATTGACACCAACGATTTCACAAAACAGGAACTGCTGGACATCATCGACCTGTCGCTCGCCATCAAGCGCGCCATCCGCCGGGGTTATTATCCCCCGCTGATGAAAAATATGAACCTCGGCATGATCTTTCAGCAGTCGAGCACCCGTACGCGCGTGTCGTTCGAGACGGCCATGAGCCAGCTCGGCGGCCACGCGCAGTATCTTGGCCCCGGCATGATCCAGCTCGGCGGTCATGAGACCATCGGCGACACGGGCAAGGTGCTCTCGCGCCTAGTCGACGTGGTCATGGCCCGCGTCATCGAGCACAAGACCATCGTGGAGCTTGCCGACGCGTGCACGATCCCGGTCATCAACGGCATGAGCGACTATAACCACCCCACGCAGGAGATCGGCGACCTGTGCACCATCAAGGAAAACCTGCCAGAGGGCAAGCGGCTGGAAGACTGCAAGGTCGTCTTTGTCGGCGACGGCACGCAGGTGTGCGCGTCCCTCGGCTTCATCACCACGAAGCTCGGCATGCATTTTGTGCACTACGGCCCGGAGGGGCACCAGCTGGGTGCCGACCATAAGCACATTCTCGAGGCCAACTGCAAGCTTTCCGGCGGCACCTGGGCCGTCACGGACGAGCGCGACGCCGTGCGCGGCGCGGACTTCATCTATACCGATGTCTGGTACGGCCTGTATGAAAACGAGATGCCGAAGGAAGAGCGCGTGCGCGTCTTTGCGGATTATCAGGTCAACCGCGAGCTCATGCAGCTCGGTGCGCTCGGCTGCAAGTTCCTGCACTGCCTGCCCGCCACGCGCGGCGAGGACGTGACCGACGAGGTCGCCGATTCCGCCGCCTCCCTCTGCTGGGAGCAGGCCGGCAACCGCCTGACGGCCATGCGCGGACTGCTGGTGTATTTCACGCGCTGCCGCCGCTGCCCGTCGGAGCTGGAGCTCGCCGCGGCGCAGGAGGAGCTCGATACCTTCCTCGACGCGCGGCTCGGCGGCTGCTGACCGGCTGCCAAAGGAGCAGACACCATGGAACAACGGAAAAAATTCCGCCTTGCGGACGTCGTCCTCTCGGTCATCTGCGTCGTGTTCGTGGCGGAGGCGGCGGCGCCCGTCGCCTCCATCGGCAACAGCCAGTATTTCTGGTGGGTGTTCATGATGATCGCCTTCCTGCTGCCGTACGGCATGATCTCGTCCGAGCTCGGCACGACGTACACCGGCGACGGCGGGCTCTATGACTGGATCAACAAGGCGTTCCCGCACGCAAAGTGGGGCGCGCGCGCCTCGTGGTACTACTGGATCAACTTCCCGCTGTGGATGGCCTCGCTCGCCGTCGTGTGTCCGGAGCTGCTGGGCGTGCTCACGGGGCTGCAGTTCGGGTGGTTTGCCAAGCTGCTCATTGAGCTGGCCTTCATCTGGATCGTCACGTGGATCGCGTTTTACCCCGTTTGCGACAGCATCCTCATCCTCAACATCAGCGCCGCCATCAAAATGATCCTCGCGCTGACGGTCGGCGTGCTCGGCATCGTCTACGTCGTGAAAAACGGCTTTGTCAACGACATGGCCTTCCGCACGTTCCTGCCGGGGTTTGACCTGCACAGTCTGTCGTATATCTCGGTCATCATCTTCAACTTCCTCGGCTTCGAGGTCGTGTGCACGTATGCCGACAACATGCGCGACCCCAAGCGCCAGATCCCGCAGGCCATCATCACCGGCGGCATCGTCATCGCGCTCATCTACCTGTTTTCGGCCTTCGGCATCGGCGCGGCCATTCCCACGCACGAGATCAGCGAGGACTCGGGCCTCATCGACGCCGTCTCGCTCATGACCGGCCGCACGAGCGGCCTGTTCGTCGGCGCGGTGGCGCTGCTGTTTCTTATTACGCTGTTCGGCAACATGATCTCGTGGTCCATGGGCGTGAACTCCACGGCTGCCTACGCCGCCGAAAACGGCGACATGCCGGCCATTTTTGCCCGCCGCTGGGCGAAAAACGACATGCCCATCGGTTCCGCGCTCACGAGCGGCATCGTGGCGAGCGTCGTGTGCATCCTCGGCATCATCATCGAGCTGCTCTCGCCGGATTCGTCCCTGTTCTGGAGCTTTTTCGCGCTCAACCTCGTCATGCTCCTGCTGAGCTATGCGCCCGTGTTCCCGGCGTTTTTGCGCCTGCGGGAGATCGACCCCGATTCCGAGCGGCCGTTTCGCGTGCCGGGCGGGCGCGGGATGCTGCGTGTGCTGGCCTATGTGCCCATGGCGCTCATCCTCATCTCGATCTTCTTCACGGCGGTGCCACTGTCATTCGACAGCGAGACGCTCTCGGGCTATCTGCCGATCACCGTCGGGTCGATCCTCAGCATCGTCATCGGCGAAATTCTCATCGCGGCGCGTGCGCGCCGGCACCATTCTTAGGAGGAACCATTATGGCAAAACGAATCACCGGCTCCACGCCGAAGCTCGACGGCTACCGGATGCCTGCGGAGTTTGAGCCGCAGGCCGGCGTCTGGATGCTCTGGCCGGAGCGCAACGACAACTGGCGCGACGGCGCCAAGCCCGCGCAGAAAGCCTTTCTGGACGTGGCCACGGCCATCTTGCAGTTTGAACCTGTGACGGTCTGCGTCTCCCCGGCGCAGTACCAGAACGCGCGCGAGCGCCTGCCGCGCGCCGTGCGCGTCGTCGAGATGGCGAGCAACGACGCCTGGATCCGCGACTGCGGGCCGACGTTCCTCGTCAACGACAACGGCGGCGTGCGCGCCGTGGACTGGATGTTCAATGCCTGGGGCGGGCTCGTCGACGGGCTCTATTTCCCGTGGGATCTCGACGATCAGGTCGCGCAGAAGGTCTGCGAGATCGAGCGCGTCGATTCCTACCGCACCGAGGGCTTCGTGCTCGAGGGCGGCTCCATCCATGTCGACGGCGAGGGCACCGTGCTCACGACCGAGATGTGCCTGCTGTCCGAGGGACGCAACCCCGACATGGACCGCGGCGCCATCGAGCGCATGCTCTGCGACTATCTCGGCTGCGAGAAGGTCCTCTGGCTGCGTGACGGCATCGATCCCGAGGAGACCAATGGCCACATCGACGACGTGGCCTGCTTCATCCGCCCGGGCGAGGTCGCCTGCATCTGGACGGACGACCCGCAAAACCCGTTCTATCAGCCGGCGCGCGATGCATACGACATGCTCTCGCAGGCGACGGACGCCAAGGGCCGCAAGCTGAAGGTGCACAAGCTCTGCTTGACGCAGCAGCCCTGCCTGCTGCAGGGCGCGGCGACGATCGACGCCGTGGAGGGCACCATCCCGCGCGAGGACGGCGAGGTCGCCATCGCGTCGTATATGAACTTCCTCATCGTCAACGGCGGCGTCATCCTGCCGCAGTACGGCGACGCGAACGACGCGCTCGCCGTGCAGCAGGTGCAGGCCATGTTCCCCGACCGCCGTGTGGTCGGCGTGCAGACGCGCGAGGTCGCGTTCGGCGGCGGCAATATCCACTGCATCACGCAGCAGCAGCCCGCGCCGCAGCACAGGTGACGCCATGGCCAGAATCGTCATTGCCCTCGGCGGCAACGCGCTCGGCAACACGCCGGCGGAGCAGCGCGAGCGCGTGGCTGCCGCGTGCCCGGCGCTCGTCGGGCTTATCCATCAGGGCCACGAGATCATCATCAGCCACGGCAACGGCCCGCAGGTCGGCATGATCCAGGCGGCGTTCGACACCGCCGCGAAAACGAACCCCAAGGTCGCGCCCATGCCGCTGCCGGAGTGCACGGCCATGAGTCAGGGCTATATCGGCTACCATCTCCAGCAGGGCATGCGCCGCACGCTGCGTGCGAGCGGCATGCCCTGGCAGGTGGCGACGGTCGTCACGCAGGTCGTTGTCGACCCGGACGACCCCGCATTCGACGAGCCGACGAAGCCCATCGGCGCGTTTTACGACGAGGCCGCCGCGCAGCAGATGATGCGCGACGATCCGTCGCTGCGCATGCGGGAGGACTCCGGCCGCGGCTGGCGGCGCGTCGTCGCCTCGCCGAAGCCGGTGGATATCGCCGAGCGGCGCTCGATCCTGAACCTGCTCGACAGTGAGTATATCGTCATTGCCTGCGGCGGCGGCGGCGTGCCCGTCGTGCGCGATTCGCACGGGGATTACTACGGCGTGGACGCCGTCATCGACAAGGACTTTGCCTCCGCGTGCCTGGCTGAGGCTGTGGGCGCGGACTATCTGTTCATCCTCACGGCGGTCGACCACGTCTGTCTGAACTTCGGCACGCCGGAGCAGCGGGAGCTTGACGAGCTGCACGTGGACGAGGCGGAGACCTACCTGCGCGCCGGACAGTTCGGCGCCGGCTCCATGCAGCCGAAGGTGGCCGCCGCCGTGCAGTTCGTGCGCAGCGGCTGGCGGCGGCGCGCCGTCATCGCCTCGCTCGAGCAGGCCCCGGCCGCCATGCGCGGCGAGAGCGGCACGCGCATCGTGCCGTAAAAAACGCAGCAAACAGAAAACCGGCCCCTCCCGTTGCGGGAAGGGCCGGGTTCATCGTGCGCAAAAGCCTCGCAGAGTTTCGCCGCCGCAGCGGCGAAAGAAAGTCCGATTTGACATGTCTCAGCCGGGCAGCTCCAGGATCGCCATCTCGATGAAGGCGCTCGTGAGCTTTTGCACCATCTGATCCTCCGTCTCCGTCTTGCCGTGCTCGACCCAGACGGTCAGCACGCCGATCATGGCCGAGGTGATGATGGCGACAAAATAGTCAAACCGCGCGGGATCGTCCGCCAGCGGCTGCAGCGCCTCGATCAGGCCGGAGCTGCGGCGCAGACTGTCGAACAGAATGTCCGTCCGGTGGATCTGCACGAGCGCCTCGAGCACCGCGCTGTTGTGAAACCAGTAGTGAAACACCGCCTTGGGCAGATTGCCGCGCTGCGCGGGCGGCAGGGCGTTGTACTCGGTGAACACGGCCTGAAATCCACGGTCGCACAGCAGCGCCAGCACGTCCTCGAGGCAGTCGAAGTTGCGGTAAAACGTCGAGCGGCTCACTGTCGAGGCATGCTGCACGTCCGTGATCGTGATGCGCGCAAAGGGTTTTTCTTTCATGCAGGCCAAAAGCCCTGCGCAAATGAGCTCCGAGGACGCCTGCGCGCGTTTGTCGTTCTTGATGTGGTACATTTTGGCCTCCAGCGTTCTATATTTTACGGTACTATTGTATCGTAAAAAGGCTTGATGTACAATAGGGACAATCAAAATTTAAGGGAGTGTTTCACATGAGCGAAAATGTGATCTTCTGCTACTCTGGCACCGGAAACTGTCTCGACATGGCGAAAACCATTGCCCGGGAGCTGGGCGACACGGACATCATTCTCATGCGCAGGGAGCCCGCGGTCACGGATGTGCGTGACGCCAGGCGCGTCGGCTTCGTCTTCCCGTGCTACGGCGGCGGTCTGCCCGGCGGCGTGGAGGAGTCGCTGCGCAAGATTCAGGTCGGACTCACGGCTTATACGTTCGGCGTCTGCCAGTATGCGGGCTATATGGGCTCCGGCCTGCACAAGCTCGACAGCATTATCCCCCTGCGCTACTGGACGGCCGTGTCGCACCAGTGCACGTGCATCTGGCTGCTGCCGCACAGCGTGATGCTGCCGCCGGTGACGCCCGCCATGGCGCAGCGCCGCGCGGACAAGAAGGCAAAACAGATCGCGCAGGACGTCCTCGCCCGGGCGGTCTCGCCCAAGGCTCCGCCGAAAAAGCCCCTCAACCAGCTTGAGAGCAGCGTCTGGCCGAAGATCGCGGCCGGCAAGGCGCAGAAGTTCGCTGTCAGCGATGCGTGCGTTGGCTGCGGCCAGTGCGCCAGGCTCTGCCCGCGCGGCAACATCCGCATCGAGGGCGGCCGCGCCGTCATCGGCGGCAGCTGCATCCAGTGCCTGAGCTGTCTGCAGTACTGCCCGCGGCAGGCAATCTCGATTGGCAGGATCACCGACCGCCGCGAGCACTATCACAACCCCAACGTGACCGCCGCGGAGCTGACCGAGTCGGTCATCCATGTCGACTGAGACAGGTCTTTTCTTTCTACATAGCAGCCCGCCGGAACTCCGGCGGGCGGGTTTTCCGCTTGAGCGAATGCTCAAACGTGCACAATGTAGTTTTCCTTGCGCGGGGCGGCTTCCGGTGCGGGGCCAGCGGCGTAGCCGAGCGCGACCGCGCCGACACCGCGCAGCGTCTCCGGCAGGCCCCAGTCGCGCAGCAGTGCCTTGCCGTCCGGGCTGTCAAAGATCTCGCGCTCGCGGTTGACCCACACGGTGCCGAGGCCCTCGGCGTGCGCGGCCAGCATGAGGTTTTCGAGCACGCAGCTGCCGTCGGCCAGGTAATTTGCGCTCTCACCGTCGCCGAGCACGACCACGATCACCGGCGCGCCGTAGTAGGGGTCGACGTCCTTGCCGATCACGGCGGCGTTGAGCTTCGCGAGCCGGTCGCGGTAAGCCTTGGTCTCCACGGCGACGATCGTCGCCGACTGCTTGCCCATGGCGGACGGGGCATAGGTGCCGGCCTCGAGCACGCGCGCGAGCACGTCCGCGGGCACGGCGTTCGGCTTGTAGGCGCGGATGCTCCGCCGGGTACGGATCAGTGTCAGAAAATCGTTTGCCATACGATGACCTCCGTTCGGATTTGTTACGGACAGTATATCACAAATCGCGCGCGTGTGGTATACTGTGGGCAAATCTCCGGTTTTTCGGCCGGTTTGGCAGAAAGGAGCGCCCACATGATCTTTCATATCACGCGCCTTATCCTGTGGCTGCTCCCGTCGGTGGTGGGCGTGCACGGGATCCGCGCATCGGCCTGCAGGCGAAAGCGGCTCTGCTGCGCGTTGTGCGTGCTTTTCTTCTTGCTGCTCGCTTCGCTTTCCGCTGTGCTCCCGGTTGAAAATCTCTTTTTGCACTTCCGGACGCCGGAGCGCGCGTTTGCATATCAGCACATGGGGAAAATTGAGCACATTCTCTATGGTGAGGACTCCTGCTTCGTGCTGTATAAGAACGAAAATGGCGCGGACAGCGACTGCATCCTGCCGAAAACAGCCGCGGGCTATCCGCTCTCGACCCGTTGGACGAAGCAGGGGATCGTGCGCACGCCGATCACGTCTAGTTCATTTCTGCGGGCAGAGGTATATCAGGCCAGGGGCACGCAGGACTTTTATATTTATTGCGAGAAGTTCCCGCCGGAGGCGCTGGAGGATATCCGCTTGTTTCGTGCATCCGGCGAGCCGGTCGATGCGGATGTCTATCTGCCGGACGTTCCCGGTTATGCGTATATCTACGTGAATGGATTTTCTGTCGGAGATTATCTGGTGGCCGGCGGGGAAAAGCTGGCGCTTGAAGGCTGGCACTCGCTCACGGCGCCGGAAAAGAGTGCGGCCGCATCGTGACGGCGCGGCGACCCGGAATATATAGAAACGCACCGGCCGGTTTAAACAGAAAACCGGCCGGTGCGTTTTTCTACGGCGGCGTGTGCGCCTGGGACGGGCCCTGTCAAAACACCATTTGCGTACGATGACCTCCGTTCGGATTTGTTACAAATAGTATACCATATCCGGCGGCGATGTGCTATAATATTCAATTAATTTCTATCCATCGTTACGCGCGAAAGGAGTTTCCCCAACCATGCAGAAGATCGCAGCTTTCATCGTCAAAAAACGCAAGCTGTTGCTTGTTGTCATGCTGGCTCTGGCGGTGGTCTGTGCGGCGCTGATGCCCTTCGTCGGCATCAACACCGACATGACCAAGTACCTACCGGACAGCTCGCAGATGAAGATCGGTATGGACCGCATGAACGAGGCCTTCCCAGACGTGGCGGAGACGTACACCATCCGCGTCATGTTCCGCGGGCTGGACGCGCGCGACAAGCTCGCCATCCGCGAGCAGCTGGCGGAGATCCCGAACGTGGACAGCGTGGCCTACGAGCCGGACAGCGACGACTATAACCGCGGCGACGCCACGCTCTACAAGCTCACGACGCAGTATGACTACAACTCCGACGAGGAGGCGCAGATCGAGCGTGACGTGGCCGACCGCTTTGACGGCTACGATGTGTCCGTGCGCAGCGACGACACCTCGACGCCGGACATCCCGCCGATCGTGTTCATCCTCTCGATTGTGCTTGTGACGACGATCCTGCTCATCGCCTGCCCGTCATACTTTGAGCCGGTGCTGTTTTTGCTGACGATCGGCGTGGCGGTGCTGCTCAATCAGGGCACGAACATCATCCTCGGCGAGACGTCGGACGTCACGGCGAGCATTTCGGCCATTTTGCAGCTTGCGCTCTCGATGGACTATTCCATTATCCTCATGAACCGCTACCGGCAGGAGCTGCAGGCCGACCCCGACCGCGAGGCCGCCATGACGCGCGCGCTCACGGCGGCGTTCGGCTCGATCACTGGCAGCTCGGTCACGACGATCGTGGGCCTGCTGATGCTGGTGTTCATGCGCTTTAAGATCGGCATGGATCTCGGCATCGTGCTGGCCAAGGGCGTGCTGTGCAGCCTGCTGTGCGTGTTCACGGTGCTGCCCGGCCTGATTCTGTGGGCAGACAAGCTCGTGCGCAAGACGACGAAAAAGCCGCGCGCGCCAAAGCGCGAGCGCCGGAGCGTGCTCGCGGCGCTCGGCCGCTTCAGCTACCGGTGGCGCGGCGCGATCGCGGCGGCGTTCGTGCTGCTGTTCGCGGGGACGTACGTCCTGCAGCTGTCGACCCAGATCGCCTACACGCTCACGGATACCGACCCGGTCGCGGAGGTGTTCCCGCCGGATAACCCCATCGTCGTGCTGTACAACAACGCCGACGAGGACGCCGTGGCCGCGCTGGCGGACCGGCTCGAGGCCGACCCGAACGTCAAGAGCGCCATGTCCTACTCCACCACGCTCGGCAGGCAGTACACCGCCACGCAGATGGCCGACATCGTCGGCGCGCTCGATGCCAGCATCCCGGTTAGCGCCGATATGCTGGGCATGATCTATTATGATGTCTACAGCGGCGGCCGCGCCGTGACTATCCCGGCCGGGCAGTTTCTGCGCTTTCTCACGGAGCACGTGGCAAACAACGCCGCCTTTGCGCCGTATCTCGATGCGGGCATGACGGCGAACCTCCAGACGCTGCAGAAATTCACCGACCCTGCCGCGCTCACGCAGCAGCGGACGGCGGAGTCGCTGGCGGACTTTCTCGGCATGGATGCAGCCGATGCCAAGCAGCTGCTGCTCTATTACTACACGCAGCACGGCGACGCGAGCACCGGCGGCATGACGCTGCCCGTTTTCTCGGATTTCCTCGTCAACGAAGTGCTCACCGACCCCACCATGGCCGGCATGATTGATGCCTCGGCGCGCGAGCAGGCGGCCATGCTGCAGACGTTCACGGACGTGAGCGCCATGACCACGCCGCGCGGCTGCGGCGAGATCGCCCAGATGCTCGGCATGGACGAGGAGACGGTGCGGCTGCTGTTCGTGGCGTATCATGCGGCCAATGTTGACCTGATCACGGGCGGCTGGGACGTGTCGATGCAGGACCTGGCAAACTTCCTCGCCGACCACAGCGCCCTGCTCGACAGCGCGCAGGCGCAGCAGATCACGACGCTCAGCTGGATCATCAACGGCTCTGTTTACGGCACGAGCTACTCGGCGCCGGAGCTTGCCACCCTCCTCGGCATGGACGCCGGGCAGATGCGCCAGCTCTACCTGCTCTATATCAGCCGCCACGGCGACACGAGCGGATGGACGCTCTCGGTGCAGCAGTTCGTGGACTTCCTGTGTCAGGAGGTGCTGCCGGACGCGCGCTTTGCTTCCCAGCTCAGCGGCGTGGACACCAGCCAGCTCCAGTCGGCGCGTACGGTCATCGACGCGGTCGCCTCCGGCCGGAGCTATACGGCTGCGGAACTGGCAAACCGGTTTCAGGGCCTGTCCAGCCAGCTGAACCGCGGCACGATGGAGCTGCTGTTTCTCTACTATGCCAGCGTGTACAGCAGCGATGCCTCGTGGACCATGTCCATGCAGGAGCTGTTTGACTATCTGCAAAATGACCTGCTCACGGACGCGCGCTTTGCCTCCTTCCTGACCGATGACATGCGCGCGCAGATCACGGACGCGCAGGCCATGCTCACCGACGCCGTCACGCAGCTGCGCGGCAGCGACTACTCCCGCCTCGTGCTCACGACGACGCTGCCGGGCGAGTCGGACGAGACGAGCGCGTTCATCGCACAGCTCACGCAGGATCTTGACGCCGTCACGACCGGGGACTACTACATCATCGGCAACAGCGCCATGGTCTACGAGATGGAAAACAGCTTTGACAGCGAGCTGCTGCTCATCACACTGCTGACGGCGGCGTCGATCTTCCTCGTCGTCGTGTTTACGTTCCGCTCGCTCGTCATCCCGGCGCTGCTTGTGCTGATCGTGCAGTGCGGCGTGTTCATCACCGTCACGGTCGTCGGCCTGCAGGGGCTGGAGATCTATTATCTCGCGCTGCTGATCGTCGAGTGCATCCTCATGGGCGCGACGATCGACTATGGCATCCTCTACACGAGCTATTACCGCGAGATGCGCGAGACCATGTCCGTGCGCGACGCGCTCATTGCGGCCTACCGCGGCAGCATCCACACGGTGCTGACGTCCGGCTCGATCATGGTGCTCGTCACGGCGGTCGTCGGAAAATTTTTCGGCAACCCGACCATCGAGCAGATCTGCCGCACGATTTCCATCGGCGCGTTCTCGGCCATCATCCTCATCCTGCTGTTCCTGCCCGGCATGCTTGCCCTGCTTGACCGCTGGGTGCTGCCGCGTGACCTGCGCCGCCGGCTGTATCCGCCGAAGGCGCCCAAGGCGCCGAAAGCCCCCAAACCGCCCAAGGCGGCGCGGGCGCCCTGGCCGTAAACAAAACGATAGAAAAGCAGCGGAATGCAAACGCATTCCGCTGCTTTTTTCTTGTGCGGGTCAGTTCCAGTTGCTGGCCCAGTTGTCGCCCCAGTCGTCGGCGGGGTCGTAATAGGGCATGTCCCAGCCGGCGGCGAAGACATTGCCCGCGCCGTCGTAGGCGAGACCGTCGGCCGCGACCGAATACGTATCCGGCAGGAAGAAGATGTTCTCCCCGTCGTAATAGCGCAGGTGTCCGTCGGACGCGTAAAACTCCGCGTCGTCAAGCTCTGCATAGAGGTCCGCGTCGCCGTTGCGATAGAACACACCCTCGTACGTGCCGTCCGGCGCGTTCGTGTCGCTGGCCTCGAAAAACAGCGTAAAGCTGTTGCCGTCGGGGCTCACGGCGAAGTAGCCGCAGCCGTTGAGGAAGAGGTACACGCCCAGCCCGTCACCGCCGTCGCGGATCGTGCCGCCGGTCATGCCGTCTGGCGAGTAGGCCAGATATTCCATGCGCCCGGTGTCGATGACGAGCGTCTCGCCCAGCGCGTCCTGCCAGATGCCGTCGAGCGTGCTCAGCTCAGGCGCGTACACGTCGCTTTCGCCGGGGCCGAAGTGCGCGCCGTCAAGCCCCGCGCGGTCAGACGCGCCGTTCTGCCGCAGGATGAAGCCGCCGCTGTCAGCCTCGAAGTCGTAGTAAAATCCGTCGTATTCGATCATGGGCCGGTCGTCCACGACCTCGAACGGGCCGAAGCCCACCCGGCCGTACCACGTCCGGTAGTCGTAGGTGCCCGTGTCGGGGTCGATGACGAGCTGGTTGCCGTCGTCATCCACCCAGCCGCCGGTCAGCTCCTCCACGGTCATGGGGGTGAAGTCGGTCAGGTCGGTGTCGTCATCGTCGTCCGCGCCGCCGCAGGCGGCCAGACTCAGCGCCAGCAGCAGGGTCAGCAGCAGCGCTGTGCCTTTTTTGAGAGATGTTTTCATGCCGTCCTCCTTATCCGGTCAGCCGATACGGAAAAACAGGCAGTTGTGCGCATCGACTGTGGTGCAGTTGAGAATGTCCGCCTCGGGGCAGATGCTGTCGAGCTGGTCGCGCTTGCCCGAGTCGCGGTAATTGTCGGGCTGCGGCTCGGCGGCAAAGACCAGACCGTCATACCCCTCGGGCAGGTAGACGACGTAGCTCTTGGTGAGCACGTTGTTCCAGTCGCCGGTCTTTTCCCAGCTCGTGGAGTAGAAAAATTCGATCTCGTAGGTCTCGCCGTTCCACGAGACGGTGTGGATGTAGTGGTTGCCCCCGCGCTCGGTGTTGTTGTAGGCGGTCGAGGCCGTGAACCACATGCCGGTGTAGTAGTCGTACAGCTCGCTGCTGGTCACGGAGATGAACTCGGTCGTGAACGCCGGCACGGATTCGTCCGGGACGTAGCAGTAGGCGTCAAACTCGATCTCGCGCATACCGTCGTGCGTCTCGTCGCGGGTCTTGGTCACTTCCCAGTAGACATCGCCCACGGCATAGCCGTCGCCGGTGCCGTGATAGCTGCACACGCCGTTGGCCAGCACGTAGGTGCCGCCGTCCACGCGCGCGTTGATGTCCAGATTGTTCGCCTCGAAATACGGCGTGCCGCTCGTAACGCTCGAGAGCACGGGCTCAAATTCAAAGCCCGTGTCGTCGTACCAGAGCCAGACCAGCTCGGTCGTGCTGCCATCGCCGTGGTCGAAAATCATGGTCACGTCGCTCTGGCCGTCGCCGTCCAGATCGTCGAACGACGTGCTGCTGTAGGCGGTCAGCGCGTCGGTGAGCGCCATGGGAAACTCCACGCCGTCAAACCAGACCTGCTCGTCCTCGTCGTAGTAGAAACCGGCGTTTTCCGTACTCAGGCAGATGCACACGGGCACGCGCTCGCCGTCTCGGGTGATCGTGCCGTAGTCGGTCACGACGCCGGAGGCACGCCAGTCGTCGCCGGTCGTGTCCTTGCCGCAGGCGGCAAGGCCCAGCACCAGCGCGGCGGCCAGCACCAGCGCCAGACATTTGCTCAGATGTTTCATGCTTTTCCTCTCTTTCTCGCGGGCGGTCGCCCGGGTGTGGTTTCGCCTCAGCTGTGTTCGGCCATGGTCAGAAGCTCGTCATGGCTCAGCTCCACGTTGCCGAAGCGGACGAAGATGCCGTTGGTCACGGCACTGCGCCAGGTCTCCGGATCGGAAAGCGGCTGGAACCGGAGCTTGTCCAGATAGGGCTTCATGTCCAGAAGCAGACGGCTGCCGGACACGAAATCCACCTGCAGGACGTGGTCGCTCAGCGGTTGGACGGCCGCAATGTATTTCCGGTACATGTGCGCTTCCCCCTTTCCCGGAATGAAAAGATCCACTGTACAAGGCCATTGTACAGTGGATCTGTGAGAAAACCATTCACCGGTGGTTAGGATTTTGCGTGCCATTGGGCGATCAGCTGCTGCCGCTTCGATTTCGCGTCGCCCGTGAGGCCGAGCTTGGCGTAGATCTGGTGGACGTACTGCTTTACGCTGCCGTCCGAGAGGAAGAGCCGGCGCGCGATCTCGCCGTTGGTCAGGCGCGCGGCGATGAGTGCCGCGATCTCCCGTTCGCGCCCGGTCAGCCCGACGAGCGCCGCTGGGCCGCCGCCGGGCGCGCACAGCGCGGCGCAGCGCGCCTCGTAGGCCGCGATGCAGTCTGCTGCCCGCTGCGGGAAATCACCCAGGTCCGCCTCCCACGCGCCGCCCTCCAGCAGGGGGCGCAGGCCGCGGCCGTTTTCCGCAAACGGCAGCAGCAGACCGTCGGGAGCCGCGGTGCGCAGCGCCTGACCGAGGAGGCTGCGCGCCTCCGGCCGCTTGCCGAGCGCGGCGTAGGCCGCGGCCGTCTGGATGCGCACCTGCAGCGCGACGAGCGCATAGTGCTGCTGCGCGCACTGCGCGAGCAGTCCCTCGCTGCGCCCGATCACCCGGGCGCAGGCGCCCTCGGCGAGATAGACCTGATTTTCGATCATTTCCATCATGGGGCGGCACGGCGCGAGCAAATGCACCGTGTGCAGCGCGTGGTCGCGAAACAGCGCGGGGATCTGTTCGGTCTGCCCTGTCAGCGCGGCGCAGTAGGCGCAGGCGCTGTCGAAGATGCGCAGCCACATCGTGTCGTGCTGCGCGAGCAGGGCGGTACGCTTCTGCGCCGCGGGCTCGGGCGGAGCGGTGTCTACGCACAGCGCGAGCCGGCGCTCCAGAAAGTCGCAGCAGAGTGCCATATTCTCCTGCCCGTTTCCGGCGATGGCGGCGCGGGCCCGCTCGAGGAAGATGGCCGCGTCGGCAAAGCGGCCGCGCAGGAAGGCTGCCTCGGCATCCATGATCCGCTCCGCACCCTGCCCGTGCCCGTTCGTGAGCCGGTAGTAGTGCGGCATGCAGGCGTTCATGGCGTCCAGCTCCGCGTCCAGCTGCCCCGGCGTACGGTGAAACATCATCAGCACCGATGGCGAGCCGAACGTCCAGCTCCCCTCGTTGCGGATGCTGATGGCGGGACGGGTCATGCGCGCGGCCGCGCTGCGGTGCAGACGGCTCATGGCCGCGATGTCGTTGTATTGCAGAAAGCTCATGATGAGGTCGCACTCGCCGAGCAGATTGTCCCGCTCGGCGTCCGGCAGCTCGGGGTGCGCCTTGATCCCGGCGAGCAGCAGCGCGCGCAGCTCCAGCATTTTCGGGATCTGCTGCCAGGTGAACATCCGCCGCATCAGCACGAGCAGCGTCAGCGGGTGCGCCTGAAGCGTACCGCGCGGGCACACGTCCAGAAACGCCAGCACCTCCTCTGGGCTGAGCGCCGCGAGCAGGATGCCCGCATCGTCCTGGATCACCTGCAGCACAGCGTCGTAGTCTTCCCCCTTCCGGTAGGCGGCGAGCGCGTGCAGATACTGCCCGTGCGCTGCGTACCACGCGCCGTAGCGGCCGTGATACGCACGGCGCGTTTGCTCCGGCAGCGCGGCGAACGCCTGCTCGGCGCAGACCTTCATCATGTGGTGGAAGCGGTAGCTCACACCGTCCGGCAGGCGGGTGACGAAGGCGTTTTGCTCCGTGAGCATGGTCAGGATGCGATCGGTGTCCGGGTCGCCGGTGACAAAGCGTGCCATCGGCGCGGTGAACTCATCCGCCAGTCCCATGACGGCCAGAAACTCCTGCTGCCGGGGCGAGAGCGGCTCGATCATGGCGGCGGAAAACATGGTGTAAATGTCCGAGTGCCGGTCCGGCAGCGCGCCGCGCTCGGAAAGCGTGCGCAGGTTCAGATATACGGCCGAAAACCACCCCTCGCTCGCATGCAGCAGCGTTTCGACCTGCGCATCGGTCAGGTCCGTACCGCAGCGGTGCGCGTAGATGGACAGCTCCGTGTGGTTGAGCCGCAGATGCTCGGCCCCGATCGGGTAGACCCGGCTGCCCAGCCGCACGACGGCGTCGCCGGGGAGGAAGCGGTCGCGGCTCGCCACGATCAGGTGCACGTTCTCCGGCAGACGGTTGACGAGCGTGCACAAAAACTCCGTGATGCGCCCGTCGGTCAGCAGATGGAAATCGTCGATGAAGATGTACACGCTCCCGCGCCCGGCCAGACCGTGGCAGAGATCGTCCGCCAGCAGGCTTGCGCCGGCGGCATCGTCCGGGCAGGCGTAGCCGCGCAGCAGCGGTAGCCCTGCGTGTTCGAATGCGTCCTGCACGCTCTTCCAGAAGATGACTGGATGGTCGGAATAGACGCTGATGCGCACCACAGTCGCGTCCTCGGCCTTCGCCCGCCCGGCGAGATACCAGTTCACGGCCGTCGTCTTACCGTAGCCCATGGGGGCGACCACGGTCGTCAGCGCGCAGCGGGAGATGGGGCGCAGCCGCTCCTGCAGGCGCTCGGAGATATAGATCGTGTTCAGGGTCCACTTCGGCCTTGGCATAGCAGAGCTCTCCCTTCCGGAGCATTCCATATTGATTATTTTCATTGTACCATGCCCGGCGCGCACATGACAAGCGCGGCAGTCCATTCGGACTGCCGCGCTCGCGCGTTTTGGGTCAAGAGTGGTGGAAGATAGAAAGCTCAGGTTGCGGCAGCGCTCGCCGCCGGTCTGCGTGCGCCGCTGCAGCGCCGGGATGCGCAGCAGTAGCTCGTTGTCATCGACCGGCTTGATGAGACAGTCGTGCGCGCCCGCCAGCAGGATCTTCATGGCGTGGCCCCCTTTGCTTCCGGCGTGAAGGAATTCCACAGGTGCTCAAAGACGGTGGTCATCTCCGCTGTCAGCGCGTCCGGGTCGAGGTTCGGCTCGGTCAGGTAGCGCTTGAGGTTCTGGATGAGCCCGCCGACGGTGAACGTCGCCAGCGTGTCGGCCAGCGCGGGGCTGTCCGTCACGGCGCCGCAGTAGGCGCGCACGCGCCGGCTGGAGCTGGCGAAAACATGCTCGCTGATGATCTCAAAAATGATCGGCAGCGACTTGCTGCGCAGGCCCATGCGGATGAGCGCCGGGTGCTCGTCTACAAAGGCGATGAGCGCGCGCCACGAGCGCTGAAAATGCTCGACCGGCAAGTCGGTCGCGGCGTCGGCCTCGCTCTCGATCTGCCACTGGATCTCGTTGAGGTAAAAGCGCAGGAAGCCGTACTTATCTTCAAAATGCGAGTAGAACGTCGGGCGACGGATGAGTGCCCGGGCGCACAACTCATTGACCGTGATGTCGTCGAACGTCTCCTCGGCCATCAGCGCCTCAAACGCCGCCATGAGCGCGCTGTAGGTTTTCTGCACGCGCAGATCTTTCTTTTTTTCCATGATTCTGCACTCCTTTACGCCCATCGTATCATATCGAACAAACGACACGAGCGGAACGAGCGATAAATATCTTACACTTTCATGATAACTGATATTTGTAATTTATCATTTTTCAGCTTATCTTTCTGTTATCAAAAAGTCAACCCCCGCGTTTTTGTCGGGGCAAGGAGTGGTGATCCCATTATGAACAAGAAACCGTCCACGCTGTACCGTGCATCGGAATGGATCGTCGACCATTACCGGCTGTTTTTCATCGTGTTTGCCGTGCTGCTGGTCTTTTCCGCGGTCGCGTCGGGCTGGGTGAAGGTCGAAAACGACGTCGCGGCCTATCTGCCGGCCGATTCCGAGACGCGGCAGGGGCTGGACATCATGGAGCAGGAGTTCCAGACCTACGGGTCGGCGAAGATCCTCCTGCGCGGCACGGACGCGGACACCGCCGCGGCCACGGCGGAGCAGATCCGCGCGGTCGACGGGGTGGACAGCTGCACGTACACGATGAACGACGCGGGCAGCGCGCTGCTGTCCGTCAGTCTGGCGGACCTCGAGGGCTCGGACACGTGCGCGCAGACCGTGCAGGCCCTGCGTGACCTGCTCGACGGCAGCGGCGCGTACATTTATTCCGCCGAGGGCTACAGCGTCTCCGATCAGATCAACGGCGAGGTGCGCGGCCTGCTCGTCATCGTGGCGATCATTCTCGTCACGGTGCTCACATTCACGTCCTCGACGTATGCCGAGGTGCCCATCCTGCTGATCACGTTCCTCGCGGCGGCGCTCATCAACAAGGGCACGAACTTCGTCTTCGGCACGATCTCGTTCGTGTCCAACGCTGTGGCCATCCTCTTGCAGCTGGCCATGTCGGTGGACTACGCCATCATCTTCTGCAACCGCTACAAGCAGGCGCACGAGACCCTGCCGGTGCGCGAGGCGGTCATCGAGTCGCTGGCCAAATCCATCACCGTCATCAGCTCCTCGAGCCTCACGACCATCGCGGGCCTCGTAGCCATGACGTTTATGAAGTTCGGCCTCGGGCGCGACCTCGGCATCGTGCTCATCAAGGCGATCTTTATCAGCCTCCTGACGGCGTTTCTGCTCATGCCGGGGCTGCTGCTCAAGCTCGGCCCGGCCATGGATAAGACGAAGCACCGCAATTTCGTGCCGAAGATCTCGGGCATCGGCCGCCTCGCGTGGCGGACGCGCCGCGTGGTGCCGCTCGTGTTCGCGGCCGTGCTGGTCGTGGCGTGTGTCGGCGTCAACCGCGTGAGCTACGTCTACAGTGAAGCGCCGCTCAAAACACACAACGCGGACGCCAACCGCACCGCGTCGCAGGCAATCACGGCGGACTTCGGCGACGAGACGGTGCTGGCCGTCGTCGTCCCGGCCGGGGATTATGACCAGGAGGCCGCGCTGCTCGATGCCCTCTCGGCCGTGCCGGAGGTCAAGAGCGCCGTCGGTATCGCGGGCACGGAGGCGGCCGGCGGCTACCGGCTGGCGGATGCGGTCGATTACCGGACGTTCGCGCAGCTCAGCGGCGTGGACAGCACGAGCGCGCAGGCGCTCTTCGCCCTCTACGCGGCCGAAAACGGCGCTGCGCAGACGGCTGCGCAGGACCTGCGCGGCTATCAGGTGCCGCTGCTGAAGCTGTTTGCGTTCCTGAATGACAAGATCGCCGACGGCACCGTTACGCTCAGCGACGCGCAGGCGGCGCAGGTCACGGCGCTCAGCGATCAGCTCACGCGCGCCAGCGCGCAGCTCGAGGGCGCGTCGTACCACCGGCTTGTGCTCACGCTCGCCGCGGCCTCGGACGGGGACGAGACGTTTGCTCTGCTCGACCGCATCCACGCCGTCGTGCACCAGTACTACCCCACCGACAGCTATCTCGTCGGCGACGCCATGTCCGCCTACGGGTCCGAGCAAACGTTCACGCAGGACAACGTCATGGTCAGCGCCATGTCCATCCTCATGGTCATGCTCGTGCTGCTGTTCACGTTCCGCTCGCTCGGTATGCCCATTTTGCTCACGCTCGTCATTCAGGGCAGCATCTGGATCAACTTCGGCATCACGGTGCTCACGGGCGAGTACGTGCTCTTCATGGTCTATCTCGTGGCCAGCGCCATCCAGATGGGCTGCAACGTGGACTATGCCATCGTCGTTGCCTCGCACTATACCGAGGCGCGCGCCGATCAGGGCCCGCGCGAGGCCATGATCACGGCGCTGAACCTCGCCTTCCCGACCATCATCACCTCCGGCACGATGCTCATCTCCGCCGGTCTGCTCATTGGCGCGCGCGTCTCGTCCGGTGCGGTGGCCGGCATGGGCCGGTTCGTCGGCATCGGGTCGCTCATCACGGTGTTTCTCGTGCTGTTCGTGCTGCCGCAGCTTCTGCTGCTGGGCGACACCTTCGTGCGCCGGACCGCGCTGCCTGCGCAGCGCCGTCTGCCGCTGACCTCGGCGAGCCGCGCGGCCCGCTGGGTGCTGCTCGCGGCGGCCGTGTTCGTCATGGCCGTGTCGCCGTGGAGCGTTGTGCGCACGCAGCAGGAGCGGGCCGACCGCGTGGAGGCTGATACGCAGCTATGCGACAACGCCCGCTCGTTCGGCGAGCTGGCGGCCTCGCTCGGCGCGCAGCAGGAGACGTATGACGCGCTCAAGCTCTCGTTTGCCACGGGCGTCGTGACGGACAACGTCGGCCAGAGCCGGCTTCAGAGCGGGCAGGCGGAGTATGACGCCGGCAGCGAGAAGCTCGCCGCGGCCCGGGCGCAGTATGCCGCCGGGCAGGCGCAGCTCGAGCAGGGCAAGGCGGACTACGCCGCCGGACAGGAGCAGCTTGCCGCGGCGAAGGAGGAATATGCCGCCGGGCAGGAGAAGCTCGCCAGGATCCAGCCGGTATACGACGCGGTGCACCCGGCCTACCAGCGCTATCTCGACCGGCAGGCGGAGTATGACGCGGCGGTCGCAAGCGGCGACCTTGCCAAAGCCGCGCTGCTCTGGCCGGGCGTGACGGCGCAAAAGCAGCTCTATGAGACGCAGCTGGTCGGCACCGGGTACTCCATTGAGTCGCTCGTGCAGGCGTATGAGGCCGGGCGGGCGCAGCTGGCCGACGGTGCGGCGCAGATCGCGGCGGCGGAGCAGCAGCTGCAGGATGCCCAGGCGCAGCTCGTCGCCGGGCAGGAGGCGCTCGACGCTGCGGCGGCCGAGATCGCAGCCGGGCAGAGCAAGCTCGACACGGCGGCGGGCACATTGGCCTCCGGCCGTCAGACGCTGGCGGCGAACCGGCAGCAGCTGGCGCAGGACCTCGCGGCGCTCACCCCGTATGAGGACGACACCGAGCGGTTGGAGCAGGGCATCGCCGTGCTTATGCAGGACGAGGCGCTGCGCGCACGCGCCGGTTCGTCCGCGAGCTATGGCGACATCTGCGCGCTTGCGCAGGACCTCTACACGGCGGATATGGACACCGCGCGCACGGAGGCGGCGGTCTGGACGGGCATCTGCATCGTGCTGTTCGCGGCCGGTGCGCTTGCGCTCACAGGCGTGTGCCTCGGCCACCAGAGAGGAAAGGCCATGGCGTGGTGCACGGCGCTGGCGGCGATCTTGTCCGTCGGCTGCCTGATCGCCATGCTGGCCGCCGGTCACGGCGCGCTGCGCACGCTGTGCCTGTGCGCGGCGGTGGCGCTGCTCGCGCTGGCGTTCGTGGCTGTTGGGCTCACGCTCCGGCAGTGCGCTGAGCGGGCGCAGTAAGGACGCAGGGAAAAGAAAAAGTCGGGG
>OFMO01000647.1_pt1 | contig 27303 bp, 25 predicted proteins | sample 1541821 | NCBI WGS metagenome assembly OFMO01 (sample SAMN04209253, study PRJEB22552) | human gut metagenome | biome: gut; material: feces | host: Homo sapiens | place: USA: Oklahoma | reverse complement strand
AACAGAAGATAAAGGATGAAGCCGAAAAGAGAAAGACACAGGGAATCTGGAGGACACTCAGGATATTTATTATGGAAGCACAGGTGACATTGACAGCACGGCAGTAAACGGCATAAAGGATGACCTGTTTCAGGGAAACGAGGATGCATACTACTTGACAGAGAGTGCTTTCGCATTCGCAGCCTCCGCGATGATACCGATATGTCAGGCATCTGCGGCAGGAAATCTGACATTCCGAAGTGGTGCAACGATTATTGCAAAAGAAGGAATATCAACAGCAGCCGGTGCAGGAGCCCAGAAAGTAACCACTGACCTGACCGGAAACCAAACTGCAGGAATGTTAGCAGGTATGGCAGCAAGTGCAGCAACTGCGAAGGGATTGAATGGGATTGAAGCGGGAGCGAAAAAATTAGAGAAGTCGAAGCTTGGGGATGTTGGAGCCGGAGGAGGGGCAGTATTAAATGATGTAGGTGATGGTGCTTCTGTAAAAAGTGGTATAAATTCTTATGATGAATTTAGTAAAGCAGTAAGCGATATTGGTACGCGAAGTGATTTGACTGATGCCCAGAAGATAAAGGAATTACAAAAACTGTTTGAAAACTCAAATTACAAAGCTGATATAAATGTGCCAGGTGATATTCAGTATGTAAAAGGTTTTGATGTGAAGGGAAATGTAATATATGATTGGCCACCTAAATTGGGATTTGATGAAAGTACAATCAAACCTATTACCAGAACAGATAGTTTGTTTGATACTTGGGATAGATATGGGTATATGGGTGGCTCTAATTTTGCAGACGTTCCCTCAACAGGTAGATACACATATAGTGAAAGAGCAATTCCTTATGTAGAAAATGAAGCGGCTTATCATACAGGAACTTTTAATAATGTAACGTATTTTGATAAAATAGATGCAATAAAAAATGGAGATATAGATGGATTGAATGCGTTGCTTCATAATGAAGGAATATCTAGGTGGGACTTGGATGATTTTGAAGAACTATGTGATAGTTATGATTCGTTTATATCAAAAGCTAATAAGGAATTGGGAGATAGTGTAGATGCAACCTATGGTATAAAAGGCCAAGCAGCAGAATGGGGAGATATGACTGGTGGAGCGGGACAAATTGTTACCCCTTTTGGTGGAAATGTATTAGAAAAAATAGGAATATTAAAGGAGAATTAAGTGTGGATAAAAAAGAATTAATTTCTAGTATGCTATCATTTAAAGATAACATAGGCATGTGGAAAATAGTGTTAAATCAAATTACAGATGCAGATTTTGTTATAGGATATGGTTTTGATAATAATGAAAAATTATGGAAGGTTTATCAAAATAATGAAAGAGGAATGAAGGCAGAATGGACGTTTGAGAATGAGGAAGAGGCATTAGAAAAATTATATAAAAAAGTAAAATTTCAGTACAAAATAATAAATTAAACAAGGTCTTTAAAAAACATTTATCAAATAAAAACATAGTATCAGCGGCGTTTTTGACCCTAAAAGTCACGAACAACGCTGATTTTCTGTCCATCCGGTGTTAGATGATGTAGATGGAGATATTCTAGGGATATATGATGCTAAAACAGGAGTACTGATCCAATAGCTTGTATATGATTCAGATTTGGGTTGGTTATTAAAATGAATTGAGGAGAATTGAGGATGGCGATATGTATTGTGAATATGGTGGCTTAAAATACAAAATTAAAAAGAAAAATAATAAATACATAATTACATCAAGAGTAAGAAAGGAGGGATTTACAAATTATATTGATGTACTAGGAAATAAGCACTCTGAGTTATATATGAAAATTGTTAAGGCAAACGAGGTAGATATAATATACAATGAAGATGTATTTATAAAATATAAAGATAAATATTTTCAATTATTTGCAGATAAAGTATCTAGAAATGCAGTGCTTGCTGATTCATATATGATATGGACCAATTCTGAGCAATTGGCACAGGAATATATTTTTGAAAAGAAAGAGCAATTCGTATTTATTAAGTATATAACAAGAAAAGAAATTGGAGCTGTAAAAATAATGAAAACTCCAGTATTGGATTTTAAAGATATTGAGCAATCGGAAGAGATAATAGAGGGAGATGCTTTAGATAGTTGGCTTTCTGAATTAATTTAAATTTATGTATCCGCATAATTAGTCAGTGTATCAGCGGGATTCCAAGATCTAAAAAGGTTTTGAAATCCTATTGTGTCTTACCGGAAATCAGCCTAAAAGTTCATCCAAAAGTTAATAGAGTTAGGAATTGACGAAGATGTTGCAGAAGACTTGCTCAAGGATTATTTGAATTGGAAAGAAAGGCCGGAAATTATAGGAGAAAACAATATTTCAGATGGTGTTGAAATTGCGGGAAATAATGTAACATCTAAATATGGATATTATGGAAAGGCTGTGGCATGGGATGTTGGTGATGTTCATATGAAAGGTGGAGCAGGGCAGATGAATACAATTTATAGTTGGGGAACTTTGAAAGATACAGGAATAATTTCGGATTTAGGTACAGCAGTAATTAATTAGTGGAAAGGAAAATAATGAGTAATATATTAAATGAAGAGATTAAAAAAAATTTATATGGAATTGTTCAAGAAAATATAGACGATTATGAATATTTCCATTTTGGAGAATTTGTCGAAAAGCCAAATCAGTGTGGGTGCTTTGAACGGAATGGAAATTGGTACACATACGTAATAGACGAAAAGAATTTTTGCACATTTGGAGGACCATACAGTAGAAACGGAATAATATGTGCTTGTACAATGATATTACCAATTACAATGGTAAAAGAACAGTACAATTTTACTGAAGAGGAATTTAATATTTATTTGCATAATCATTTTGAAGGAAAACACGTGGCTTACCAAAGAGCATATCATACGCACAAAGATACTTCCGTATTTCGGGAAACTGAAAATCAGCGAGATTTCCACAAAGGAGATTATTACTTGGCAGAATGAAATGCTTGCCTATCGTGATGAGAAGAAAAAGCCTTATTCACAGACGTATCTGAAAACGCTGCACAATCAGTTGTCCGCCATTTTCAATCACGCTGTCCGCTACTATGAACTGCGTTCCAATCCTGCGGCAAAGGTGGGAAATATGGGACGTGAGGAACACAAGGAAATGCTGTTCTGGACAAAGGAAGAATACAAGAAATTCTCTTTTGAGATGATGGACAAGCCTGTTTCCTTTTATGCGTTTGAAATGCTTTACTGGTGCGGTATCCGAGAGGGCGAGCTGTTAGCTTTGACTCCGGCAGATTTCAACTTTGATAAGGAAACAGTCACAATCAATAAATCCTATCAGCGTTTGAAAGGGCAGGATGTGATTACTTCTCCGAAAACGAAAAAGAGCAACCGCACGATTAAAATGCCGAAGTTTCTGTGTGAGGAAATGAAAGAATATCTCGGTATGCTTTACGGATTGAAGAAGAAAGACCGTATCTTTACGGTGACGAAAAGCTATCTTCATCACGAGATGGACAGAGGGGCAAAGGCGGCAGGCGTGAAGCGTATCCGCATTCACGATCTCCGTCACAGCCACATTTCACTCTTGATTGATATGGGCTTTTCTGCGGTGGCGATTGCTGACCGAGTTGGTCACGAAAGTATTGATATTACTTATCAGTACGCACACCTCTTTCCGTCAAAGCAGATTGAGATGGCAGAAAAATTAGATGATTTAGGGAAAGGAGATTTTGAAAATGTCAGCTAAGAACAGAGATAACAAAAATCGTTGGAGGAATATCACAGTAGGGTTTCGAGTATCGCCCGAAGAAAACGAACTCATTAACAGAGCTGTAGCTCTATCAGGATTGCCAAAACAGGAGTATTGTTACCGCCGTTGCTTAAATCAGGATGTGGTGGTACAGGGCAATCCGAGAGTGTATAAGGCGTTGAAAACGGAATTTGCCACAGTCCTTGCGGAACTGAAAAGGATTGAAGCAGGAAAAGGTGTGGATGATGAACTGCTGAGTGTAATAGAACTGATTTCCATTATTCTCGGCGGTTTGAAAGGAGAGGATGCGAATGGAGAATAAAAAAGAAATGACTATTCCAAATGTATCTGCGGCAACAGATGCGGAACAGTCACTTTCCAAATGTACTGACAATAGTATAGTCAATCAGGATACGGATTTCAAGGGGTACGAGCAATCTTTTGAAGAAATGCAAAGGGAAATACTCAGACAGTTAGACCCTTCCTATCTGAAAACAGTATCAATGACAACGCTGTATGATACGGTGTTTGAGGTTCAGACACCACTTATCGACGGTCTGCTCCAAAGGGGAACTTACCTTTTCGTAGGTTCCCCGAAAGTGGGAAAGAGCTTTATGATGGCACAGCTTGCCTATCATATCAGCACAGGCACACCGCTTTGGGAGTATAAGGTGCGTAAGGCAACGGTGCTTTATTTTGCCCTTGAAGATGATTACCCACGTTTGCAGAAGCGATTGTTTCAGATGTTCGGTGCAAAGGAGACAGGCAATCTGTATTTCGCAACGGAATGTAAAACGGTCAATGGCGGACTGGAAGAACAGATAAGAGGGTTTATGAGGGAACACCCAGACACAGGCTTGATTATCATAGACACCTTAAAGCGTGTGCGTGAAGCAGGCGGAGCAGATTACAGCTACGCAAGTGATTATGATGTTGTGGCAAGGCTGAAAGCGTTGGCAGACAGTTACAAGGTTTCAATGCTTATTGTTCATCATACACGCAAACAAAAATCGGAAGATATATTCGATATGATTTCAGGCACGAATGGTCTGATGGGTGCGGCAGACGGTGCATTTGTTCTCAGTAAGGACAAGCGTACTTCCAACAATGCCACACTTGATGTTGCTGGCAGAGACCAGCAGGATATGAAAATCCATCTTGTAAGGGACAGCGAGCGATTGGTGTGGAACTTTGCAAAATCGGAAACGGAGATGTGGAAAGAACCGCCCGAACCTCTGCTTGAGAAGATAGCGGATACGCTCTTTTCGGAAAGTGACAGATGGGAAGGAACTGCTTCGGAACTTTGCGAAAGGCTTGCGGTGGATATAAAGCCGAATGTACTTTCTTTAAGGCTCAGTATCAACGCAAGCAGGCTGTTTCGTGATTACGGTATCCGTTATCAGAACAGCCGCACACACGACGGAAGAAAGGTTTCACTTTGGAAAGAAACCGAGCAGACGGCGTGACAAACGGTGTCAAAGGTGTCAATGTTTTTGAGAGCAGCACGCTGTGAAAAACATTGTCACCATCGTCACACTTTGACACCGGATAAAGTTTAGGGGAGTGTGCAGAGAGTGCCTTTTCAAAGGCGGCTCTTTGGTCTCGCCTGCTGGCTCGGTCGGTTCGCAGGCGTGTGTGCCACCGGCACACGCTCACCCCTCGGAGAGCCTTCGGAGAACGCAAAACCTGTTTACAGGTCGCATTTTTGATGGGTGTACCCGTCAAAAGTGCTTTTGCGTTACTTTTGACAAAAGTAACAAAACCTGAGAATGTTGAAATTTACAGATGGGAGATGAAAAAATGCAGAGAACGATAAGTGCAATGGTCGGTAAAGGCTCGGTCAATCACAATAGCCGAAAGTTCCGAGCAGAAAATGTAGACGGAACTCGTACTCATCTCAATATCGACTACTGCAATGAAAATATAAAGACAGTTTATCACGAATTGTTTGATGAAGCATTGGAAAGATACAATGCCAAGCAGATAAGGTCAGACCGAAAGATAAAAGATTATTATGAAAAAATCCGAAGTTCCAAGCAGGAAAAACCGTTCCACGAAATCATTTTACAGGTGGGCGGTAAGGGAAATATGAACGCCGATACGGAAAACGGAGAACTGGCAAAGCAGATTTTAGATGAATACTATCAGGGTTTTCAGGAGCGAAATCCACAGCTTCGGGTGTTCTCGGCTCATCTGCATATGGATGAAGCTACACCACATCTGCACATAGATTTTGTACCTTTTACCACAGGCAGCAAGCGTGGACTTGATACAAGAGTGTCACTAAAGCAGGCTCTTGCAACGCAAGGTTTTAAGGGCGGCAGTCGTGGCGATACGGAGTGGTCGCAATGGATACAGTCCGAAAAAGAACAGCTTGCGGCGGTGATGGAACGTTATGGGATTGAGTGGGAACATTTAGGCACACACGAAAAACATCTTTCTGTTTTGGATTATAAAAAGCAGGAAAGAGAAAAAGAAGTGGCGGCATTAGGTGCGAAAATCGAGCAGAAACAGATTGAATTTGATGTGTTGTCGGAACGAGTATTGAACTATGATAAGGCAAAAGACGAGCTGTCAAATCTTGAAATAGAGCTTGATACTGCACCGAAATATCAGTTGCCAGAACCAGAGAAATTTATGACTGCAAAGGCATATAAAACCAAAATGGCAGAGCCGGTTGTAAGGAAATTGAAGCAACTTGTCAAAACGGTGCTTGCCCGCTGCTTTGAGGGGTGGGACAACTATCATAGGCTGAATACAGCGAATGCACAGTTATACCGCACCAATCAGCGTTTGGAGAAAGTCAATGAAAGATTGACCGAAGAAAACAAAATCCTAAAAGCAGAAAATAAAGATTACAGCCTGCTCCGTAAGGTTTTTGGTCGCAAACAGATAGATGATTTGTTGGAGCAGGCAAGAACAGTTAAAGGTCGCAAGCGTGATAATACACGATCACGATAGACAAAAATCACAGGAGGAAAAGGAAAATGACAAAGACAATTTTTGAAGAAATGGGCGGAACTTATAGACAGGTGGGTGATTATTTATTGCCGAACATCACAGTACCAGCCGAAGAAGAAATAGAGCCGATTGGTTTATGGGGGAAACGACATGCAAGGCATTTAAAGGAACACTATAAAGTGTTATATATGAACCTGCTGACAAGCGGAAAGCTGCATAGTTATCTTGCAGAAGTCGATAAGCAAGCAGAGGATATGTTTCTTCGACTGGTAAAGGAATATGCCGACAGACAAGATGTGACGGAACAATTAAAGAAAGATAATCCCTACGAATGGATTGGAAGAATGAATAATATTCAGGCTTGTGTGAGGGAAGTTGTAGGAACGGAGTTGATTTACACATAAGCGTTTTACGGTATGGTGCTCCTGCGTTTGCTGGAGTGCTGTGGTTGTGGTTGTAAAGAGGTTGTGAAAGATTGAATTTCGTAATGGTTGGATGTATAATTAGGAAGTGAAAATTTTAATTTGCACTTCCATAAGGTGAAATGTATTGACACAAAAAATACAGTATGATAGTATTGCCATTAGAAGAAAGAAAGGCACATTTTGTGTAAGGTGAGGAAATGATTAATAGATAATTTGATTTAAGTAAGACACATATAGTTATTGAGCCTGTAGAGAATAGGTTTGTTTTGTGTACGCTTAAGTTGGATTATCGCAAGAGGCATTTCCTTTGTTTTCCTTTTGGAAAAGAAATAAGGGTCTATTTAGCGAGTCTATTTTTGCGTATGCAAAAAAGACTCGTTTTTGTGTGTTCAAAATAATAATTGGCTCAGACTTCGAAAAGGAGAAACTTTAATGTTGCAGATAAAAAAATTAAATTTAACACATAAAAAAGACCTGAGAATAATTCTTAATGATTTCAACCTTGTGCTAAATGATGGAGATAAGGCAGTTATTATTGGAGAAGAGGGAAATGGGAAATCGACATTAATGAAGTGGATATACAATCCGTCGCTTGTAGGAAACTATATAGAAGCAGATGGGGAAAGGATAATGGGACACGAACGTCTTGGTTATCTTCCGCAGGAGATGCTCGATGAAGATAAGGAAAAAACAATATACGAATATTTTTCTGAAGAGGAAATATTCTGGGAGAAAACGCCTAAAGAATTGTCTGTTATTGCGGGAAAATTTGGAATGAAAAATGATTTTTTCTACAGTAACCAGACAATGGGTAGTCTTTCAGGAGGCGAAAAAGTCAAGACACAACTTATGAGGCTTTTCATTCGCGATGTTTCTGTGCTGTTGTTGGACGAACCTTCCAATGACATCGACATTGCGACGCTTACATTACTGGAAAAAATCATAAATGACTGGAAGCACATTGTGCTTTTTATTTCACACGATGAAACGCTGATAGAGCGTACTGCCAACATGGTGATACATATCGAGCAGATTATACGAAAAACAAAGGCGAGATATACCGTGGCAAAGCTTCCCTATAGACGCTATGTGGAAGAACGGCTTCATAAATTTGAAATCCAAAAACAGCGGGCACTGAGTGACCGTAGGGAGAAAAAGATTCGCGATGAAAAATATCAAAGAGTTATGCAGAGTGTACAAGGTGCATTAAGAAGTTGTACCAGACAAGCACCGTCTGTTGCCAAAAACTTAAAGGACAAAATGCATACGGTTAAGGCAATGGAACGAAGATTTGAAAAAGAAGATGAAAATATGACTCAGATGCCGGAACAGGAAGAAGCAATCTTTGTCAAATTAGGGGATGAAAACTCACACATTCCCGCAGGAAAAACGGTCATAGAATATGAACTTTCAAAGCTTGTGACTCCGGATGGCAAAAGAATTTTAGCAGAAGGAATTCATTTAAAAATAAAAGGTTCAGAAAAAATCTGTATGATAGGAGCCAACGGGGCAGGAAAAACGACTCTTCTAAAAAAGATAGCGGAAGAACTCCTAAATCGGAATGACATTAAAGCAGAATATATGCCTCAAACTTATGAAGACCTGCTGGATTTGGATGTTACACCGGTTGATTACCTTGATAAAACAGGAGATAAAGAAGAGCGTACAAGAATTAGAACATACCTTGGTTCACTTAAATACACACCAGATGAAATGGAGCATCCGATTCGGGAGTTATCAGGCGGACAAAAGGCGAAAGTGCTTCTCTTGAGGATGAGCTTAAGTGGTGCAAATGTTCTTATTCTGGATGAACCGACAAGAAATTTTTCACCATTGTCCGGTCCGGTAATAAGAAAAATGCTCCGAGAATTTCCGGGGGCTGTCATTAGCATTTCTCACGATAGAAAGTATATTGAAGAGGTGTGCGATAAAATATATCAGCTAAATCCTAATGGATTACAGCTAATTGGTGATTGATAACAAAAAGGATGAAAGACTGACAAATTTCAGGCTTTTAGTGAGTTGGAAAGCATACAAAGATTTGAATTTGGAGGATAGATTATGGTACGTACAGAAGATGCATGTGAAATTATAAAATATGCTTTGCAAAACGAAATTAAAGTATATTTAGATGGCGGATGGGGTGTTGATGCACTTCTTAAAAGAGAATCAAGAATACACAATGATATTGATTTGTTTGTTGAACTGAAACATTATCATGATTATATTTATGTGATTAAGCAGCATGGATTTGAGGAAGTAAATACTGATTATACAACGGATGGTCATACTGTCTGGAAAGATGATAAACAAAGAATCATTGATTTACATTGTTTTGAATTTACAGATGACGGAATTGTTTATGAGGGAGATATATTTCCATCAAAAACTTTTTCCGGTATTGGAAAAGTTGGAGATATAACTGTTTCTTGTATTGAACCATTGAGTCAGGTAATGCTTCATTTGGGATATGAACACGATAAAAATGATGTGCATGATGTGATGCTGTTGTGTGAAACATTTCAAATAGCAATACCAGATGAATATAAGGAAAAGTAAAATTTCAGTTTTGTGTTGAATCTCTAAGCAAAATAGCTTATAATTTGACATGCTACATATAGTTATTATCCACAGTTATCGAGTAGGTGTTATCAATGCCGATAACAAAATGATAACATTAGCTCGTATAGGCAGGATAATATGGATATATCAAATAATCAAAAGAACGAGAAACATTACAGAGAATAATTCCTAAACAAAAAGCGTTAGTCTTTGTAGAGTTTGAATAATATTACAAAAAATAGATTGATTGATTCAGGTTGGAAATAACAACGAAAAATTAATACTGATTTGATCCGAAAGAAATATGATGAAATTGGATTAGAATATCCAGAAGTTGTAGATAAATTCTTAAAAGAATATGGCATGTTAAATATAAATCCTAGAGATAAGTGCTATTTTGATGTTTCGTTTAATGCAATCAAAGCAATTGGATGTAATCTTGATGGTTCATATTTTAAAGAGTGTTTAGCTGAATATGATATAAATGAAACAGTATATCCAATTGGAGAAGCTTGTAGAAAGAATTTATTAGTACTAATGACATTAACAGAATCGTTTTATTGTTTTACAGATGGGCTATTATTATTTTTGGGTGGTTCAGTTGATGAAATGCTTGATTGTATAGTAGGAGAATGTAGAAAGCCAATAGAAATTGAATAGGTGATAATTGATGAAGACAAGATTCCAAAAGATATGTCAAAGCGGATGTGTATGCAGTTTGAAGTATCTAGAATTGATATTTGGTAATATCAAATGCAATTTGATAATGAAATTATTGAGGCTGCAGAACATGAAGGAAAAGTATAGAGATTTCCATTTTGGAGAATTTATCGAAAAGCCAAATCAGTGTGGATATTTTGAACAAAATGGAAATTGGTATACATACGTAATAGATGAAAGAAATTTTTGTATATTTACAGGACCATTTAATGGGAGCGCAATAATATATGCGTTTTCTATAGAAGCTGGAAATGGAAGATTATGGGAAAGCGAAAAATATAAGTTTTGATAAAAATACAGGAGAAATACAAGGGATGATGATTACAAAATAAAATTGATGAATAAGTAATGCCTGCTGATTAAGAAGATATCTGTAATTTCTAAATTTTATGTTTGCATCGCTTATACCATAATCAGAACAAATGCACAGTGGTATATTATTTTTTTAATATTTAGGGTGACAAAACAATATATTTATAATAAAATGATATTGTTAAATTATTAATAAAAAGCATACTAAAGAGAGGAGAAAGTTATGCAGGACATTAGTATCATTGGAATTATTGTTGCAGTTGTTGTTCTTGTTATCCTGTTGTTTATGGCAATCGGATACGTGAAGGCACCGCCTGATATGGCGTATATCATTTCAGGTGTGAAGAAAAAGTCAAAGGTAGTTATTGGAAAGGCGAGCATACGTATTCCGTTTTTTGAGCGTCTTGATAAGCTGAATCTCAGACTGATACCTATCGATGTAAAGACGAGCAATGCAGTACCGACAGCAGATTATATCAATATCAACGTCGATGCTACGGTAAACGTAAAGATCAGTAATAATCCTGAAAAGCTACGCCTTGCGGCTGAGAATTTCCTTAACAAAAACACAGAGTATATCGCTGGTGTTGCCAGAGAGGTTCTCGAGGGTAATGTACGTGAGATTGTTGGAAAAATGAAGCTTGAAGAGATGGTCTCAGACCGTCAGAAGTTTGCCAATCTGGTAAAAGAGAATGCAGAGCCTGATCTTGCGGCAATGGGACTTGATATCATCAGCTTTAATGTGCAGAATTTTGTGGATGGCAACGAGGTAATAGAGAATCTTGGTATCGACAATATCGTAAAGATTAAAAAGGCCGCCGCCATCGCAAGGGCAGAGAGTGAGAGAGACATCAAGGTAGCTCAGGCTTCGGCTGACAAAGAGTCAAATGATGCAGCGGTTGCAGCACAGACAGAGATTGCCAAGAAACAGAATGAGCTCGCTATCAAGAAATCAGAGCTTCAGATGGAGGCTGATACAAAGAAGGCTATGGCGGATGCGGCTTACGACATTCAGAAGGAGGAGCAGCGTAAGACCATTGAGGTTGCCACAGCAAACGCTGATATCGCAAAGCAGGAGCGAGAGATTGAGTTAAAGCAGAAAGAGGTTGCAGTAACAGAGCAGTCTCTTGAGGCAGAGGTCAAGAAAAAGGCTGAAGCCAATAAATACGCGGCACAGCAGCAAGCAGAGGCACAGCTCTACCAGCGTCAGAAGGAAGCTGAGGCAAGACAGTTCGAGGCACAGCGTCAGGCGGAGGCACAGAAAGCAGAGGCAGAAGCCATGAGATATGCCAAGGAGCAGGAAGCTGCCGGTATCCGTGCAGTCGGAGAGGCAGAAGCATCAGCTATCCAGGCAAAGGGTATTGCAGAGGCTGAGGCTATGGAGAAAAAGGCAGAGGCATATGCCAAGTACAATAAGGCAGCCGTTGCAGAGATGATGATTAAGGTGCTGCCTGATATCGCAGCCAAGGTTGCAGAGCCACTTGGACAAATCGACAAGATTACTATTATCGGTGGCGGTGATGGCGAAAATGGTGTAGGCAAGGTTGCCGGAAATGTACCGGTTGTAATGGCAAAGGTATTTGAGAGTATGAAAGAGGCAACAGGTATTGATTTATCTGAGATTATCAACGCTGATTCATATGACGCAAAGGTAAATAGCAACGTAAATGTAACCGGACTTGATGGAGTGAATCTCGTTGTAAATGCGGATACGGACAAAAACGGTGAAAAGACTGAAAATTAAATAGTGTTATATTAATCCGCTATACGATAGGTGAGTATAGCGGATTTTTAATATTTTCTGAAAAAAGACAAATATTTGAAAATTACATGATTATATGATATATTTTGTTGCATAAAAGCAGATTGCCTGTACATGGTGACATATATAAATAATGAAGAGGAAAATCTATGAACGATAAAAGAAGGATAATAGCAATATTTATAATTGTTGCAATAGTAGCTGCACTGGCTGCAGTTGCCACATTTTTTGTGATTAAATCAGCAAAAAACGAGGCTAAAGGTTCGTCACAGATGACGGAAATAGCCACAGAGGATAGTTCAGACAAGGACGACCCGCAGCATATGGGAGACAATGCCGGCTCAATGAGTGTGACATCTGATGATGGGGCTTCTGCGGATGAGACACAGATACTGTCTGCAAGCTCTGTTGCGGAAAACAGTAACCTGACCTTCGGAATTGATGTATCTAAATATCAGGGCACTATAAAGTGGGACAAGGTTGCCGCAGGCGGAATTGATTTTGCAATGATACGTGTGGGCTACAGAACCCAGAAAACAGGCGAGATGTGTGTTGATACAAATGCAAGATACAACATGCAGGAGGCGCAGAAAAATGGCATAAAGGTCGGGGTATATTTCTTTTCATCAGCAGTAAATGAAACAGAAGCCATTGAGGAGGCAGACTGGGTAGCAGACTACATCTCAAAATATCAGATTACATATCCGGTGGCATTTGACTGCGAGGGCTTCACAGACTCAGCCAGCAGACAGTATGGAATGTCATCAGAGGCACGCACCAAAGTAGCTGAGGCATTTTTGCAGGAAATATATAATAAAGGATATACACCTATGTTTTACGCTGCAATGAATGAGTTGTCGGCAAACAGCCAGTGGGATACTAAAACACTTGAGAGCAGGTACAAAATCTGGGTGTCACAATATCCGGACACAGCTTACCCGGAAACACCACAGTCATCTTATGAGGGCACACATGCCATGTGGCAGTATACCAATAAGGGAAAGGTGTCAGGGATTGATAAGCCGGTAGATTTGAATGTGGCATACTTTGGTTTTGATGAAACAGAGTCTGCAAAAAATGGGGATGCGGCTGACAATGCAGCAGCTGATCCGGAAGCAAATATGAAGTTTTCGGATGTAAATGAGACTGTAACTGCCAAGGAAAGCGTCAATCTGAGGGATATTCCAAGTCAGGGCAATGACAGCACAATTAAGGTAACGCTGAATAACGGTGATACAGCAACAAGAACAGGCGTCAGTGACAGTGGATGGTCACGTGTCGAATATAATGGACAGACATATTATGCCATTTCAAACTACCTCACAACAGATATGAACTATGTAGTTCCCGGGCAGGACGGAAGTGGCAGCGGAGACGGACTGAAGACAAAGTTCAAGGAGTGTAATGATACTGTCACTGCAAAAATAGAGGTTAATCTGCGTGCACTTCCAAGTGTCACAAATCCGGATGCTACAGTTGTTGCAACGATAAAAAATGGGGAAACCGTCACCAGAACCGGAATCAATGAGGAGTTTGGCTGGTCACGCGTGGAATATAATGGACAGACACTTTATTGTGTGACAAGCTATCTGAGTGTGCAGTAATATAAGTAAATAAAAGCGATAGAACCACTTGCAACGCAGGTCATATTTGCAGCAGATGTGGCTTATGAGTCTGTTGACAGCGGCAGTGCATTATTGACAGATGAGTCACAGAAGGTGACAGTACAGCTTCAGAATGGAACAGCAGTTATTCCGCAGGGTGCAGATATTGAGACTGCTAAAGCGGCAATAGCAAAAGCGCTTGTTGTAAACGCAGACGAAGTTGATGTAAAAAACCTTGATTGGGAGTACGAGTGCGAGGGCAAGGATAAGACTAAATTACAGAAAAATACAGCATTCGGAAGCTTAGAGGGCTTTACGAGCACAACAACGAAAAAAATACTTTGGAATACTGTAACAACAGAATATAATCATCCGGCATTTTTAGAAAACGGTGAAGGAGATTTCAAATTCAGACTTAAGGGAAGCGATGAGGTTGTTACACTCCACAGAGCTTACAAGTATGAATCATCATTTGTTTTAAAGGATGCTCCGTATGAAGTGAGCATGGCTTTTAACGCGGATCAGTCATATGATTTTGATGCTACAGCAAGAGCAATTTATGATGCTGTGATAGCAAAGACAAATCCGGCAGGGCTTACATATGATGATGTGGCAATGGAGTACAATGCCGGAACAGATATAATACCAAACTGGCAGCCACTTAATTCTACAAACTGGACTGCAGCATTTAAAAAATTTGGTCCGGGAGAGTGGACTATCCGCATAAAGTGGGATGGAAATAAGAACTATAAAGGTACACAGACACAGGTAAATGTGACTACAGCCGATAACCGTATAGCAGCGGCCGTTGTATGCAGGGAGGGAGTATCTTTTTCATACAATATGGACACTGCCGTTATGAAACAGTCAATATTTGATCAGGTAATTGATTGGGACAACAGTACATTGCCTGCAAAGGATACGTTAAGTGTTGATGATTTTACAATGGAATACTATGGTGTTGATGATGTAGCCGGAGTTGAGGGAGTCACCAGGCAGTGGGCTCCGATAGAAGGCGGAAAGGTTAATTTACTTACTTATCTGCAGATGGGTGCAGGAGAGCAGCAAATCCGTATAACATATAAAGGCAATGCCGAGTATCGTCCATCAGCATCAGCAGAGACTAGTGTGACCGTTAATAAGGCAAAGGTAAATGTTAAAGTAAAGTCAACAAACATTTATGCCGGAGATGCACTACCACAGGATTTTGTTACAACAAATCCTTCAGACAGGTTTGATGTATATACAATCTATGCCGGTCTTACAAGCAATGTAAATGCAGGCATTTATCTTCAGATGCCTGAGAAGTATACAAACAGCACAGTACTTAAGCTTATAGATCCGGTTGTTTCAAAGCTATATGGAAAGTCCTTTACACAGATGATGCAGGACGGTATGACAGTCGGAGAGCTTAGAAAACTTTTCAGCACACAGGAGCTGCTTGACACGTTGAAGAAGCTTCATATAGATACGGGTACAGTTGGACAGATTCTTGAGATAATAAATAAGCTTCCTTCTGTTGCAGACACAGTGAGAGTGTCATTTGGTACTCCAAACCGTGCCGGTCTTTATACGGTGACAGCGGTTACCGATAACAAGAATTATGAGACAGGTGTTGGAGTTGGTGCTTTACTTGTCAAGATGCATTCAAAAGGAACTAAGCTTAGTTGGAATCAGAGCTTTACAAATGGGAAGCTTAAAGCCTCAGATGTAGCATCCTTTGATTTTGGAGCAACGCTATCATATGATGGTGATGTCTCAATCAGCCAGAGCAATGTGCATTATCTATACAGTGGCTTTACAAGCAAGTGGAAGCCATATTCAAGCACAAAGGCTCCTACAGAGCCGGGCAGATATGTAGTCACAGTAGTTACAATTGGTGGCAATTATCAGGCAGCTCCTATTACTAGAAGCTTTCAGATCATAAAATAACTAAAATCCGCTATACTTTAAAACAAAGTATAGCGGATTTTTTTGATAAATTTATGGAATCTATTTTTCAAGAATACCTGGAAAGGAGCATTAAAACTTATCTTCGTGGCGACAGCGGATTCTCTTCCCAAAACTTTATGAAACCTGTGAGAGTAATGGCTGTTTCCTATTGACATTTCAGTTTATCGAGAGTAAACTATAATTAGTTTATTAGCGATAAACTGAAAGGAGAAATCTTTATGGCTGAGATGAAGATGGGCGTAGTGGAATCCCACTTTGCCGATATTATTTGGGCGAATGAGCCTTTGCACTCCAGAGAATTGGTAAAGCTCTGTGAAAAAGAACTGAACTGGAATCGCTCCACCACCTATACGATATTACGCAAGCTTTGTGAGCGTGGTATCTTCCAGAATAATGGTGGCATCGTTTCCTCTGTTCTGTCTAAAAATGATTTCTATGCCGTTCAGAGCGAGCAGTTCGTTGACGAAACCTTTGAAGGTTCCCTTCCTGCTTTCATTGCGGCTTTTACACAAAGGAAGGGTATTTCTCAACAGGAAGCTGCGGAGATTCGACGCATGATTGATGCAGCCGCCGGAAAGGAGTAATCTATGAGTTCATTCTTTTTGAAAATTGTAAATATGAGTATCGCCGCATCTTGGCTGATCCTTGCGGTCGTACTTTTGCGTGTGGTTTTGAAAAAGGCACCTAAGTGGATCAATGTCCTACTGTGGGGTATCGTAGCTTTTCGATTGATTTGCCCATTCAGTTTTGAAAGCGCATTGAGCTTGATTCCAAGTGCCGAGACCATCAGTCCTGAAATCATGATGGACTGGACACCAGAAATCTCCACAGGCGTAAGCTCTATCGACAAGGTAGTGAATCCAATTATTACGGACACCTTTGCTCCAGAGCCAATTGCAAGCGCAAATCCACTTCAGCTTTTGATTCCTGTGCTGGCAATCGTATGGGCAATAGGCATCATAGCCATGCTCGTTTATGCTGCCGTCAGCTATTTCCGCTTGCAAAAGAAAGTCGGTGCATCCCTTTCTGTGCGGGACAACATTTGGATTTGTGACGATATACAAACACCTTTTATTCTTGGTTTCTTCAAACCGAGCATCTACATTCCCTCCGGGACAGATGAAGCACAGTTGCCCTATATTATTGCCCATGAGAATGCTCATCTGAAACGCTGTGACCATTGGTGGAAACCGTTGGGGTATTTAGTGTTGGCAATCCATTGGTTCAATCCTCTTGTATGGATTGCGTATATTTTACTTTGCCGAGATATTGAACTTGCCTGCGATGAAAAAGTTATTCGTGGACTGAATCAAAACGAGTCTATTTCTTATTCAGAAGCTCTGCTTTCTTGTAGCGTGAATAGAAGAACAGTTATGGTTTGTCCACTTGCCTTTGGAGAGGTTGGCGTCAAAGAAAGGGTGAAAAATGTGCTGAATTACAAGAAACCTGCATTTTGGATTGTTGCTATTGCTGTGGTTTCAAGTATTGTTCTTGGGGTATGTTTCCTGACAAATCCGAGTTCATTCCCAGTGAAACTTGATTCTGTTCAAATTTCCAAAGCAAGCACCATGGACTTTAGAACAAATATCGGACCGACCACATTCCAATTATCCGCAGCGGAAATTGACGAGTTGAGCAGTCGTATTAAAAACTTAAAGATTGGTCACAAAGACCAATCTTTGCAAGGTCATACACCTTTCTATTCCCTTCATGTGGATACCAAGGAAAACGACAGAATCACATTCAGCGGTTTTGATTCCAACGGAAATCAAGCAGCAATTCTGTATGAGAATGTGTATTACCGAATAACTGACTCTGACTTTATCAGCTATTTACAACGCATCTGTGCCGGGGAAACCAGAACAGAATCGATTAACGAAACCAATGTTGATACAGCAATCCATAATGCAATCATGGAACATAACAGCGATAGATACTACAAAGGTGTTTTTGCCTGCGAAAGCCATACTGTATTGGCTACAGAAGCCGGTGGGGCTGCAAACTCTGAGGAGAATGAGACATTGACCGTATATGTTCTCACTCTTTATGAGGAATATAATTTGTCCGAAGAAGGGATTGAAAGTGTCGGTGGAGGTTGTGGTCCTGTTGCCCTAACTTTCAATGTGACAGAGAATGGATATGAACTATCTGAATATTGGGAGCCGGGAGATGGCAGCCAATACTCTGATGGTATTCGTAAAAAGTTCCCGGAGGATATATTAGATGAAGTCTGGAATCCTCAGGATTATGTGGATGCAATGACAGCAGAAAATGAACAAAAGGCACTCGAATTTTCGGCACAAAAGTGAGATTTCAAAGATTGATAATGAACGCAGTGTTTTAGGGAATAAAGTCAAAAAAATAAAATGTTATTAATCTAAAATCATGCATAAAGTAGAAATAGTGTAAAAATGTCATGGATATAATGATAGAATTGTTTGAAATAGTGCGTTAAAATACAAAATAACGAAATACGTAAGTAAAGGGGCATTTTATGGAATATTCAGCAATTTTTCATGATATGGATAAAAGATTCTGCTATGCGATAGATAAGGATTTGTTTGTGATACGCGTGCAGGTAAAAAAGGATGATATGAAGGAGGTAATCCTTCACTATGAGGACAAGTATATACCAATCGAGCGCAAGGATACGCGAATGACACTTCCTATGAAGAAGGTAGCCACCTCGCAGTTTCACGATTATTATGAGGCGCAGCTTCAGATGCATCTGATATGTCTGAGATACTTTTTTGAATTTACGGACATGCAGGGTGAAAAGGTATATTACGGCAATTATGAGTTCGATAAGGAGTGCATCACAAACAGGGATAGAATGTTTGACTGCCCGCAGAATCTCAGAGAGGAAGAGATGTTTGAGGTGCCACAGTGGGCAGCCAACAAGGTAGTGTATCAGATTTTTCCGTCGCGCTTTGCCACAACACAGCCGGTGGACAAAGAGCTGTGGTATAAGGCGCCGATTACGCCTATGGATGATTTGCATGGCAATCTCAGGGGAATCATAGAGCATCTGGATTATATTAAAGATCTGGGAATCGATGTGGTGTATCTGACACCAATCTTTAAATCAAATTCATGCCATAAGTATGATACTATTGATTATTATCAGGTTGACCCATCATTTGGAACAACAGAGGACTTAAAGGAGCTCGTACAAAAATCCCACGAGCGTGGCATGAAGGTAGTGCTGGATGCGGTATACAATCACACAGGAAGAGAATTTTTTGCATTTCAGGATATACTTGAAAAGGGCGAAAAGTCAAAATATCTCGACTGGTATTTTATCGACGAGCTGCCACCTAGGGGTGAATGGGGAGAGATTCCAAACTTCAAATGCTTCGGTTATTACGGTGGAATGCCAAAGCTTAATTTGAAAAATCCTGAGGTTGAAAAATACATCACGGATGTTGCCTGCTACTGGATTAAGGAATGTGATATTGACGGATGGAGACTGGATGTAGGAGATGAAATCAGTCATTTCTTCTGGAAGAATTTCAGAAAAGCAATCAAGGCAGTAAAGAAGGATATGCTGATAATTGGTGAGATATGGCACTACGCAGGAGACTTCCTCGAGGGAGATGAGTGGGATACTGTCATGAATTATCCATTCTACCTGAATCTGATAGACCTGCTTGCAGACGAAAAGATTAATGTCAGCCAGTTTGTACAGAATCTGGGATATCTGAAGGGGCGCTTAAACAAAAAGTGCTATCCGCTGATGTGGAACCTGATTGACAGCCACGATACAGCAAGATTTTTACATCTGTGCCATGATAATAAGAAAAAGCAGCATCTCGCAGCAGCCTTTCAGCTGCTACTGCCCGGAATGCCTATGGTCTACTATGGTGATGAGTATGCAATGCCGGGAGCAAATGATCCGGACTGCAGACGAGGCATGTACTGGGATGAGGAATACCAGGACAAGGAGATGTATAATTGGTATAAGAAGCTCATGCAGATTAGAAAAGCACATGCATGCATCGTAGAGGGCGAAATGATTGAGACAATCACAAATGACGATGATGATACGATTGTTATGATCAGAAAAAACGGCGAAGAGACAATCGCAATGCTTTTCAATTGCGGCAGCAGTGTAAAGGAATTTAATGAGTATGCCGAGAAATATAATCTGCTGACAGATAGCGCATTTGACGGAAAAGTAGACGGGCTTGACGCTGCCGTAATTGTGCTTTAAAAACATTATATGGATTATCTATAAGAAGTCATGGAGCTTTGCACATCAGGTAAACGGAAAGACGGTAGAAGCGACGAAAAATAGGTAAATCGCAGTAAAATAATTTTATATGAGTTTTTATGGACAGGAAATTGCAGGCAGCTGCTTTTTCCTGTTTTTTTGCATAAAATCAATTCTGTTGAGGTAAAATTGAGATTGACATTGTATTGTATGAGTATAAAATACAAGGAATCAGGTGATGTACAATGAAAAGGCATAAAATATGTAAAATTATTTTGGCTATACTGGCAGTTTTTTTATGTGTGGCTTTTTATGAGTTAATCGGAATCTGCATCACATATAAAAAACAGCCGGCGGTGTCTGATGCTACTATAAAGGAAACACAAAATATTATGAGTGTGGCGGGGAGAGAGAATACGGAAAGAGCAGTAATCATTGAAAAAAATTCGCAGGCTCTTTTAGAAAGAGTTAGATTAATCCAAAATGCAAAGGATGAAATAATCCTTTCTACATTTGCATTTAAATCAGACGAAAGCGGAAAATTGATTTTAGGAGCACTGCATGATGCGGCAGACAGAGGCGTACATGTCCGCATATTGGTAGATGGAATGGAGAGCTGGATTGATATGGAGGGTAATCCATATTTTTATGGATTATCTTCGCATGAGAATGTTGAGATTAAGCTGTACAATAAAGCAAATCCGCTTAAGCCATGGAAGACAATGGGAAGAATGCATGATAAATATCTGATTGCAGATGGTAAAATATATATTCTTGGCGGAAGAAACACATATAATTATTTTTTGGGTGATTTTCCGGGGCATAAAAATTTTGACCGGGATGTGTTAGTTGTCTGCGATGAGCCACAGAAAGATAATTCGGTCAATCAGCTTTGGAATTATTTTGAAACAATATGGGAACAGGAGGACTGTCGGTATTTTCATAACAGTAAAAAATTAGCTGACAGACAGTCTGTAAAGAAAGCAGTTTTAGAGCTGCAGGAAGGGTATCAGCAATATTTTGAAGTTAATAAGGAAAAAATTTGTGATACAGATTATGCGGATGAAACCTTTGAAACAGAAAAGATTACATTGTTATCAAACCCAATCCACACCCAAGCTAAGGAACCGGTGGTATGGTATCAGCTGGGAGAATTAATGAAAAATGCAAAGGAACGCGTAAAAATTCATACACCATATATTATTTGCAATGATATGATGTATAATACATGGGAGGAAATTGCACAGAAGGTTCCGGACTTTTCTATTATGACAAATTCTGTTGCAAATAACGGAAATCCATTTGGAGCTGCTGATTATGCCAAAAACAGAAACAGAATTTTAGAAACAGGAATTGATATCTGGGAATATGAAGGCGGTTATTCGTATCATGGAAAAAGTATTCTGATTGACGATGATCTGTCAGTAATAGGTTCATTCAATATGGACATGAGAAGTACTTATCTGGATACAGAGCTGATGCTTGTAATACGCAGTAAAGAGATTAATAAACAGCTGGAGGATGGCATGATGGAGTATGAGAGCGTGTCCAGACAGGTATTAGACGACGGAACATATTATGATCCGTATCATGTAAAGCCGATTGAATTAACAGAAAAACGTAAAAGAAAGGTGTTTCTGGTACAGCATCTGCTTGGATGGGCAAGGGATTTGTTTTGATTAAAGGAGAACATAAAGCGTGTTTAAGATATTAATTGTAGAAGATGATAAGGAATTAAGTCTGTTATTCCAAAAGGTGCTTGAAAAGAGCGGATATCAGGTCAAAAGTGCGTCGGATGGAGCACAGGCACTGGAGGTATTGGACAGAGAATATATTGATTTAATCATTTCCGATATAATGATGCCGGTTATGGATGGATATGAACTTGTGTCGGAGCTTCGTTCGGCGGGATATCAGATACCGGTGCTTATGATTACTGCAAAAAGCAGCTTCGATGATATGCGTCAGGGCTTTCTTTCGGGAAGTGACGACTATATGGTAAAACCTGTAAATGTCAATGAAATGGTTTTAAGGGTAGGGGCACTGCTTCGTCGTGCACAGATACTGAACGAACACAAAATTGTGATTGGCTCAACCGAGCTTGATTATGATGCAATGACAGTTGTGACCGGTGATGAAGCGCTTGTCCTGCCAAAAAAAGAATTTCTGCTTTTATACAAGCTGGCAGCTTCACCGGGCAGGACATTTACGAAGCAGCAGCTAATGGATGAGGTATGGGGATATGAGACGGAGGCAGACCCACATACGATAGAGGTACATATAGGAAGAATCAGGGAGCGTTTTAAAGAAAATCCGGATTTCGAAATTGTAACAATGCGTGGTCTGGGATACAAGGTGGTGAAAAAATAATGGAACATAAAAAGAAAAAAGAATTGCGTATCCGCTCATGTCTGACCGGTGCAATCTGGCTGGCACTTGCATTTTCTATGCTGATATCAGCCCTGTTATTTGCGTTTTTGAATCATTTTTTGGATTTGCCCGGGAAAATACCGGGCCTTGGCTGGCTTTTGATTTTTAATACATTGATAGCAGGACTTATTACATCATTTATCAATGCAAGGCTCCTTGAGCCGATTACCAGGCTCAGTAAAGCAATGAAAGCAGTTTCCCAGGGAGATTTTGAACAGCATTTGGAAACAAACAGCCGCATAGCCGAGATTGGAGAATCCTATCAGAGCTTTAATGTCATGACAAAAGAGCTTCGTGCAACAGAGATGTTGCAAATGGATTTTGTATCCAATGTTTCCCATGAATTCAAGACACCAATCAATGCAATTGAAGGCTATACGATGCTGCTCCAGGGAGATGAGCTGTCACAGGAGCAGGAGGGGTATGTAGAAAAAATCCTGTTTAATACTCAAAGGCTTTCAGGTCTTGTTGGAAATATTTTATTGTTATCAAGGCTTGAAAATCAGAATATTCCAATGAAAAAAACTAAATATCGTCTGGATGAACAAATCCGTCAGGCATTTCTTTCATTGGAAGACAAATGGACTGAAAAAGGAATTGGCTTTCAGGTGGAGATGGAGGAGGTCAGATATGTTGGAAATGAAGGGCTTTTTATGCATATCTGGATGAATCTTTTGGATAATGCAATCAAGTTTAGTCCCCAAAATGGGACCATCACCATGTTTCTAAGGCATGAAAATGATTATGTGCAGTTTATTCTGGAAGACGAGGGACCGGGAATCGCGGATGATGCAAAAGCCAGAATATTTGATAAGTTTTATCAGGTGGATGGTTCCCATAAAGCCGAGGGAAACGGCCTTGGTCTGGCACTTGTGAAAAGAATTGTAGACATCGCCGGTGGAACAATCAAAGCTGAAAACCGGGAATACGGAGGATGCAGATTTGTAGTAGAACTGCCAATAAAGAATTAAAATGAGTAGCTATTTAGAACATGATAGTTACAATAATAAAATAATAAGATAAAAGATAGGAGAATTTACATGACATTTTATCAGGAACTGCAGTTAAATCAGGCAGGCTCCAAAAGCCTGTTGAAAAACAGTAAAACAATGAAAGAAAAACTATACCATGCGTTTGTATATATGGTGAAGATAGCTGTCACAATGGTATTCTGCTTTGCCTTTGTCACTGCCTCAAGCATCATATTGGGAAAGGATAACAGCATTGTGGGAGTAGTGGTTTTATTATGCGTTATGGTATTTCGAAACGCTGATCTGGGAATCCATACCGGACACTCTACATGGCTTTTGGCATTGTTCTTTGTAATTATGACAGTATGCCCACATCTGGCAAATCAGCTTTCACCGCTTCCGGCGCTGCTTATAAACATTGCAGCTCTTGCAGTGCTGATTCTGTTCGGATGCCATAATCCATTTATGTTTAATCAATCCACACTGGTTCTTGGCTATTTATTGTTATATGGATATGATGTGTCAGGAAAAAGCTATATGCTTCGAATAGCAGGGATGGCCGCAGGAGCTGCCATCACATGCCTGGTATTTTACAGAAATCATAAAAACAGAGACTATAAAAGAAATATGAAAGCTGTAATTGAGGAGTTTGACCTTTCTTCATCACGTACAAAATGGCAGCTGTGCCAGATACTATGCGTACCGTTAGTTCTATGTATTGCACAGCTTTGCAATATGCCGCGTGCAATGTGGGCAGGTATTGCAGCCATGTCTGCCATCCTGCCGTTTATGGAGGATATGCAGTACAGAGTCAAAAAAAGGATTGTCGGTAATATTGCCGGGGTTATATGCTTTACGGTATTATACTTCCTGCTTCCGCCATCAATCTATGCGTACATAGGAATCATAGGTGGAATCGGCGTGGGATTATCGGCACAATACGGCTGGCAGGCTGTTTTTAATACATTTGGTGCTCTGGCTATAGCTGCAGAGAGCTATGGGTTAAAGGGAGCAGTCAGCCTCAGGGTGATTCAGAATGTGTTTGGAGTCGTTTTTGCGTTGGTATTTTGTGCTGTATTTTATAGAATTATGTCAGTGAAAGTATCGGTGAAAGAGAAAGCTGTATAATACAAGTGGAAACGTGTAATCAGTCATAGGGAATTGTATTCTTCAGATGAAACAGTCCCAAAATCCAAAGTGAAGGAAAAGGTTAAAACAAATATGAGTCAGATAATATTGGCGTCGGCATCACCGCGCCGAAAGGAATTATTAGAGCAGATTGGGGCAGAGTTTGTTGTCTGTCCTGCAAAGGGAGAAGAGATAATCACAGAGGAGGAGCCATCTGCGGTTGTCATGGAACTATCCCGTCAAAAGGCAGAGGAGGTAGCGTCAGGTGTGCTTACCTACAATGAACAGCATGCAGAGCTTGTGACACCGCAGGATATTCTTGTGATCGGAGCGGATACGGTAGTGGCTTATGAGAATCAGATTCTTGGAAAGCCGAAGGACGAAGAAGATGCCAGGCGTATGCTTTCGATGCTTTCGGGAAAAACACACAGTGTCTATACAGGGGTAACGTTTGTTTTTATTGACAAAGCCGGAAGAACCGGAGAACACTGCTTTTATGAGAAGACGGATGTCAACATGTATACATTGACGGAAGAGGAAATTGACCGCTATATTTCAAGCGGGGATCCTATGGATAAAGCAGGAAGCTACGGGATACAGGGACGCTTTGCCATCCACATTAAGGGAATACATGGTGATTACAATAATGTGGTAGGGCTTCCGGTAGCGCGCCTGTATCAGGAGCTTAGAAAGCTTGGAGTTGATGTTTAGCGAAGTCTTTTTTTAATAGCCGGTCCGATAAGCATGGCAATTATCATTTTTATCAGGTCGCCCGGGATAAATGGGAACACACATATTGAGAGCGCACCGCTGACTGTGCTTTTTGCCTCAAAGCAGAACCATGCTGTACCGAGCACATAGCATATGATAGTTCCGACAATCATACCAATGAGCTGGAGCCAAGGCTGGTGGAAATGATCGATTACAAGTCCTGCAATAATTGCCATGGCAATAAAACCGATGATGTATCCGCCTGTAGGGCCGGCAAGCTTAGCTGGGCCACCGGTGAAGCCTGAAAATACAGGGATTCCGACAAGTCCGATAAGCAGGTAAATCAGGTAGCTTATAGTTCCGCGTTTCCATCCGAGCAGATATAATGAAATATATATGGCCAGGTTTGTCAGTGAAATCGGTACCGGCCCAATCGGGATAGATAATGGTGCAAGAATACATGTGACAGCTGTCATGAGCGCTGTTACCGTTATGGCATAGGTCGTTCCATGCTTGTAGTCTATAGTTTCTGTCTGGTTCATGATAAAATCTCCTTTTTGTAAATTTCATAGTAATTTTTGTACGGTTAACACATTAACATGAAAAGATGTCGATTGTCAACCGAAACTGCAATAAAGGTTTACAATTATCGGGGAGTAATGAAAAAAAATACTAACATCGGTATATACGTACGCTATTCGGAAAACATGGATACTTGGAAAATGTCTGAAAAATCATTAAAAACAATCGACATTACAGCAAATAAACGCTATAATAGATACATTAAGATAAATGTACTGGGACTTGTATTATCCACAGCCGTCACGCGGTACGGCTGTCGCGGATAGCGTCAGGCCCCGGGAAGGGGAATTATATGCAGGATAAAAAGCAAAAAAAGGCAAAAATACAGGTTATATTTCTAATTCTTATTTCCACGCTTGTTATTTTAGCGGATTTTTATGCGATAATTAATTATCCAAAGGAATACATGCTCATTGCAGCAATCACAGTTATCTTTATGATTTGCCTGTGGGGAGTGATAAGCGGATTTTTCTCACTGAGTGCTCTAAAGGAGGACAGGAGGGAGGAACAGTATGACAGTATTTTTAAGTCGGAAAAGGCATCTTACCTCATGCTTAGAAAGTATTTTGATGAGATAGAGGGAAAGATTGAGATACTGCAGAAGGAGTCAAAGATTCCGACTGAGGATATCATCAATGCACAGAAGGGAATCGCAAAGGTTGTTATCAACAGGAATAAGGAAAATGCTGATGCGATTATGAACTCTAATGAACAGCTTATGGAGACTTTTGAGCATCTTGAGAATAAGCTCAAGGAGAGCAATGATTTCATTATTGAGAGCCAGAAAAATGTGATTTATGACAACCTCAAGGACATTATGGAAAAGCAGCAGGTTCTGTCTGACAGCATAAAGGATATGGAAATCCGTCTGAGTCAGGCAATCACAGCAAATCCTATTCAGTTTACAGCAAATGTTGAGATGCCTAAGCAAACGATCGACGCACCACAATCAGCACCGGCCATGGAGGCGATACCTGAACCGGAATCTGTACAAGCGAATGAGTCAAAACAGATACCTGAGCCTATTCAGATACCTGAGCCGGAGCCTGTAGTTGAGACATTACATGTACCTGAACCGGAACCTGTAAGTGAGACACCACATATACCTGAACCGGAACCTGTAGTAGAGCCAGGCCCTGCTGCAGACGAATCTGTTGCAGATACGACAAACAGCGACCCGAACCGCCAGCTGAGTGCAGATGAAATAGCAGCACTTTTTGCAAGTGCAAACG